>FUFK010041754.1_pt1 | contig 12505 bp, 32 predicted proteins | sample 1021851 | NCBI WGS metagenome assembly FUFK01 (sample SAMEA51879418, study PRJEB19060) | metagenome
TATCTAGCAGAGAATGACGTACAGATTGTCGAAGAGGAACTGGTGCGCACGGACCAGTTCCTCTTCGACAATCTGTACGTCATTCTCTGCTAGATAGACCGCATCAGCTTCGGTTATTCCCCATTCATAAACGTGGTCAATAGATGGTATATCTAAATCATCCAACTCTTGTTGGGTAATTCCACGGTCTTCTAGGTTTCGTCCGATACCAATTGTATCAATTCCTAATGTGTCCTTATACACCTGTAGCCTTAGACCCTCGCTTACCACCAGCTTGTCTATTAGGTCTTGTGGGTTGTATTTCATCGCCTTTACCCTCGTGATTCATCCATACCGCAAATGCACCTGTCATGGCCCCCGTGACTACACTCACTAGTGCCGCTTGTTGACTTGTTGGATCGGGCAGTGTCATAAACCACTCCACCACTCTCCATGCCGACACGGACATCATTAACATCATCAGACGTGGTAGTATCTTCCACGCTAAAACTCTTTCCATTACTGCTGTCACGATTTTTCCTCGCTTGTTCTTCTGTCGTATGGTCGTGCATATCCCACATAATCATTACAACTATTTCTTACCAAAAAATTTAGTAGCACTACGAACNCCAAAACTGGCTGCTACNATNACNCCTAAACTATACTGATACCATTCTGGCATAGANTGCAATTGTGCAAATCCATTTTTCACTACTTCTTCCATACCCGGAATGAACGCAAGAATGAGAGGGATGCTGAATANAATTGTAAGCCACTCGTCTTTCCACGATGACTGGCTTCCTTTAGCCATTTCCAAATCCCAGTCAATTTCTCCTGTAGCTTTTTTCTCCATGATGACAGCTTCTGCTTTTGCTCTTGCCACATTTGTTGCAGCTTTAGCTTTAGTTTGTTCAACTTTTCCATCCATCCAACTCCCTGCAATATTTGCAATTGGCCCTATCAATGCTGTCCACATTAGCTTCCTACTCCCCGTCTAAACTTTGCTGTTTTCTTTGATATCTTTTTAGGTTGCTTGACGAACTGCTTACCAGCACGAGTTCCTCTTCTTTTAGCACGGGTGGTAGCTGCGTATTCTTGCGGCGAAAGCGATTTGATAGCAGCCTCTGGTAAATAACGCTCACCTGTTTCTGAGGACTTTCTGCCACTCTTAGTTCTCCACTTTTGCTTTGTCCAGTTTTTTAGACTTCTTTGTGATTTTGCAAGTGCCATGTCTAAGTTATACCATTATNTTACAGAATTGTCAAGAGAAAAATAAGTAAGCNCATGCCTACAGCTATCNTTGCACCAACACCCGCCGCAAGTTTTATATTTTCCATCATCTCTTGTTGNCGGCGTATNGCCTCTCTTCTAGCNTTNGCTTGAGCTTCTTTTAATTCTTTTATTCGTTTGTTTCTCAAATCAACTATAGATTGCCACGTCCCCGGACCAAAACGAAGGTCTACTAAGGTACGCATTTCATTGACTTTTTCTTGAGCTATACGTGCATCTATAACTTCTTGGGCTACTGACTCTATTCCTAGCTGATCTCCTAAACCTAATCCAGATTTTTTAGCCCTTTGTTGTTGTACTTGCTTTTCACCCTCAAGCAGATTGTCTACGTATTTAGCAATCTCGCCTATATCGTTGGCGGTATTAATGGTAGACTTAATACCATCTACGGCACTCTTCACCAGTGCGATACCCGCAAGGGTTTCTGCAATCATCTCTGTTCCTCTTTTGTTGGTTGATAGTCATGTATATTTTACGCTGCTAGTACGGGATTACTAGCATCTACCTGCATCCATTTAGACCACTCACTATAGTAGTGACGCATTCCTACTTCATCGTGAATNGTGCTGTTCTCATGTCTACCATGCAAGACNTTACGGGGTTCTGTGCCTTCTCGCATTGTAGTTCCTTGACCTGCGACACCTAACAAGTCCTCGTGTAAGTTTCTACCAAACGGTCCCCATATAGAGTTATGATGTTTGATACGTGTCTGTCTTTCTTCTTCCGTGTCTTTGCGTAAGCCATAGCCACGAAACTCAATNAATACTTTGTTTGGTCCTAGTGGTGTTACNNTGTCACTNCGATANGCACTGCCACGTAGNTTAAAGTTNTAGCCGGGAAATAAGTCTACCATATACCATTGATTAGGTGGAAGGTTAGGGAAACTAAGTTCTCCTCTGTCTTCAAAACCATCGTACTCTTCGTAGTTAACTGTAAAGCTACTGACGTTGACATGTCCGTTATCGAATGGAATATTTTTTCTAGCAAAGTACTCATCATTAAATCCTGACACACGGTTAAAGTAATGCATAAAGTCGTGGTAAAACTCTGAGTTAGTATCGTGCCACAACTTATAATTAGTATCTATGATAGCTTTGTGATAATGAAATACTTCTAGTTCTTCTGTGTCGATTGCGTCTGCTATACAGTCAAATGCACCACATGTCCATTCTTCGACACTCTGCGTTGGATTAGGGTCTAGTGTCACCCAGACCATACCACCATGTTTTACCTCGCTATGTAGCGGAGTTTCTACGGTAGCAAAATTATAGGTAATATTTCCAGCAGGTTTACGATGGTCAATATCGTTAGTATTATAATAAGCCTGAACATTCTCACCGTCTATATTAATTGCAATAACTCTTTTATTAGCAATTCGTGTAGTCCTGTAGTCACCCTTGTTCCGCATCTCACTAATATGGCACATAGGCACCCATACTTTAGAAAAGATATTTTCTTGTTCTTGTTCATATAAACTGTGGTCAGAATATATGAGAGAGTTTATATACTCTACTTTAGGTTTTTTTGTCCAGTCTTTATGGTTACGTGGGGGCATAGGCTACTCTACAATCTCCAATATCTCACCATCTTTTATTTTAACTTTTAATTCTTTGCATGACCACTTTTGGTCAAAGTTATTGGTTGGACCTACGTTGCGTTTTATTTTACGGCGCACTGACAGACATTCAGATAAAGACTGGTATGGTGTATACTCTACCTTTTCTCCACCCATAACTAACAACAATACAAAAGTAAGTTCAACCATCACCGTTTCTCAACTTCTCTATATTCTCTTCTAGGTTTGTAATGCGCTTCTCATAAAACTCTAGTGTTAGCTTTTGTTGCTGGTCATATGGGGCTTTACCACCTTCTATATCTGTCTGCAGTTTTTCTAGTTCACTAGCTAGATGCTCAATCAACATAAACTGTTCACTGTCTGCTGGCAAGCTACCCATCTCGCCACGAGGCCACTTTATACGAAACTCTGTATTCTGTGCTAAATCAGATTCCATCATAGTGATATTAGTCTCTATCTGATTCAGTCTTTCTATAATACCAAAGTATGCCCATGTTGCAACAGATGCTGCGACTACCATGCTTAATATGTTACGTAAAGGTAACGCAACTTCTGTATTTTCGTTTAGCTTTGTAGGCATTAACTTTTATAACCGCCACCCTTTGCTTTATATTGCTTTGCAAGCATTTGAGCTTTTCTAGCACTCCACTGACCTGGATTACCGCCTTTTCCACCAGCTTTAATACGGTTAAACAAATTCTTGCGCATCGTAGGTTTAGTATAGTTACCCGCTTTATTTACAGTAGAACCACCAGTTGACATCCGCACTCGTTTTTTTGCAGGTGCTTTTTTTCTTGTAGCCATTTTATATCCTATCTATTTGGGTCGTAGTATTCTTCAACAGATACTAATGCAGATATAGTGCCTGCTGTTTCTGCTGTCAGCACAATTTTATCATTGCTATTTAAGTGAATAAAATTGCCATCTACTATATTCACAAAAGCATTTTCAGCTATAGACAAGTCTTGTACTATAAAGTAATATGTAGATTCTTTTGAATCATAATACTGCACAGTTATCTTTTTTGCTGCAGCATTATTATTACTGAGACTTAGATGGCGCACTACGGCTGCGTGTACATTAGGCACTGTATATAAAGTTGCAGCACCTGTACCGGGAGTTAATCCTTTTGTAGTAAATTTAGAACCATCAATAACTCTAGGCATTATTTTCTATTCCAGTCCAATACATCACGATGGCGTTTCCAAAACCAGTTACCTATTTTGGTAAAGGGTATACCCATATAAAGTAAACTCCAACCAAGATACTTAACCAAAGAAGGTTTTAGGTTTGTTACGCTTGTTCGTATTCTTTTTATGAACGCCCCGCCTGCGCTTCGGACGCTTTTTATCCAGCTTGACACTGGCAAACATTCTAGCCATTTCATATTACTTCTTCTTCTTTGCCATTCCACCGCCACGCATTTTCTTCTTAGCCATCTTAGCCATTCCACCACCACGCATACGCTTTGGCATTACAGAACCACCGCCACGCATTTTTTTCTTTTTAGCCATTTTAGCCATACCGCCGCCGCGCATTTTCTTTTTAGCTACAGCACCACCACGCATCATTTTCTTTTTAGGTGTACCGCCTCTTGATAATGCGTTCTTTTTGTTTTCCTTGTCCATAGCTTTAATCCTTTGCCTTATAAGAACATTTCTTTGCATAGCACTTGAATTTTGAAATTTTAGTTGCTCTGCTTTTTTTTGTGAAGCAGAAAGCCCACTTACATACTGTTTATATGCTTTTATTTCTTCTGCAGTTGGAGGCGCAACACCCTTGCTGCTATTTAGTAAATCATCTAAGAATCCCATTCCTAAGTTCCCTTCTATCTAATACTAAACTCTGATACACTTCCTCTGGAAAATGTTTATAATAACCAGACTTCTCCAGACTCAATGCTGCATCGTCTAGTGTAGATAGTCTCTGTACAAACACCATGCAGTACACAAGACCCTCATCTGTTGCATCCTCATCAACTAGGAAATCCAGACCCGCTTCTTCAGCGTCATAGTCTGGATGAAATACCATGAGGTGCATATCTTTACCTGCTATGGACATGGCTTCATTTATGCCATCACAATACCCGTCTAGGTATTCCATATCAGGTAGGTATTTATTTGCCCACACAACTATATCGTAGTCATGCTGCTCAAACTTTTTAACTTCAGCTACTAGACCTTCTATGCCAGTATTAATACTAAAGGATACCTTATCATCAAGCCACGCCTGTTTTGCATAGGGGCAGGGGGGTAGACCATTGAGTTTTGCATTTGGAACTTCAAGAAACTCGTGTGACCACTTACGTATATCACGCTCTATTTCATGCATACATTATGACTTCTTTAATATATTAGCTACAACGTCAGGACGTTCTTTTTGTAATGCTTGTAAGCCGGGGTTTAAATCTTTAACAGAACCACCATCGTTAAGATACATATGCTTCTTTCCATTAGCCATGCCACCCATAGCCATTTTCATTGGACCTTTTTTACCTTTAGGCATTTCAGCCATGCCTACAGATATAGCTATCACTGGAACCTTTTTCTTTTTCTTTGTCACATCGCCCCCCGCGTTAAGTTCAAATTCTGCAGACAGTGGATTGCCCCCAGCTTTTAACTTTTTAATTTTATCTTGTACCATCTTACGCTCACTAGAGGTAAGGCCCGGTTCACTCATAAGTTTCTGCATATCTAAAATTTTTAATTTACGCAGTTCCTCGCGACCAGTTTTGTCTCCTCGTTTGCTCATTACTTTTTACTCTTAGCTATTAACTGTTTAATACTAGAACCAGCACGNACTTTGTTTGCGAAAGCATTNAGGCTCAGTCCAGATTTATTCAGTTGCTCTTTAGTAACAGCTAATTTTTTCTTGCCATCTGCACCCATAAAAAAGGCAAAGTTATCTTTTTGCGCTGCTGCCACAGATTTATAGTCTTTAAAACTTTTTACGTTGTTTTTACCATTAGCTGCAGTACGTGGTGCGCTTTTTCTATCACCCATACCTGTACGTGCTGCTCTTTTCTTTTGTGTGTCAGCTTGTGACTTACCACTTTCTTTTTTAGGAATTAGTGTAGCCAAAGACGCAGCAGTAACACCTGCACCTGCAATCTTACGTTGTGTAGGTGTACCAGCAGCAGTTGTTTTAGGTTTATTTTTAGGTGGTGTGCCTGCACCTGCTGGTTTATTTTTAGGGTCTGCACGTAAAGGTTTATTTTTAGGTGTTGTTGTTGTTGGGGATGGCTTGCCTTGTCTTACATTTGGTACTTTAGGAGTATTTTTACCTACTACCTTTGTAGGCTGCTTTAGATTTCTTGCCTGTTTAATAGATGTAACAACGCTGCTTACAGGTTTTTTTGCTGCAGCCCCCGTGGCTCGTTTAAATCCTTGCTTTACAAGATAACGTGCAATTGCTGGTGTGGCTGCTCGTACAACAGATGCGCCAGCTAAAAATAAAAGAGGTAGTGCCATTAGTATTTTCCTTTCCTAGACTTTGGTGATGATTTCGTACTGCCGCCTGCTCCACCCCAGAGTGTACGGCAAGCCCAATACCGGGCTGTCAAGATGTCGCTGGCAGTATCACACTTGTGTCTAGCACGAAACGACTTACGGGCTGCAGCACTATAGTTGTGACCATAGCCTGTAGCACCAAAATGAATTAATCTGATTGTCTCACCCTTCTTGGCAAGAACCATTTTCTTTTTACCCGCACGATTACTCTTGATAGGTTTGTTGTAACCGGGAAATGTTATGCCGCGATATTTTACAGACATTACGTAGATAACTCCTCTGCAGGTATTTCAAGTATTTTAGGTGTTTCATTAAACATTAATGTCATTGGGCCACAAGATGCTGCCCAATCTTTTATTTCACCAGACTCTAATTTAGGCACATGCATTTGTAACACAGCTTCTTCTGTTGGACACTTAACTACGTTTTCTGTGTAGCTTTTAAGCGTACCATCGGGCATGACTATTACGGACAAGAATACGTAAAATGTAATAGGTATCATTGTTCATCTTTCTCTGTCCATCCTTCAGCCCTCATTGCATCTTCTACATGCTTTAAAGTAAATGAATGACCATAGTGAGCTTCCACGGCACTACGCACATAGAATACATCACTATGGGGTATATGAAGTTTATCTAAAGAATTAGTACGAATAGCATTGTAAAATGCTTCAAGTACATTATCTGTATATAGTTTTACAGATTTCTTAGCCAAAGTCAAGAACTTTCTTTTTAAAAACACGAATATTAGTCACTTAAAGTGTATTAACAAAGAAAATTTTATAAATACTCTTAACTATACACTTAAATGTCTATAGTTAAAGAGTCTTTTTAAGAGTTATTAAGTAAACATTTAAGTGANTCACTTTAAGTGTGTCTAGTTATACATAATTATACCATACTTTTTTAGGCATGTCAACCCCTATCACGTAATTATTTCTAAAAAAGGTAAATTTAGCGTTGCTCATGTATGGTGAACTGTCAGTTGCACTTGTGGTTAACACTTAATTTTCCTAATCTGTGTATTTCTGTGTACACGTAACGGGGGTACGGGGTGGTGTCCCCTGCCTATCCGCTTGATTTCAAAAAAAATACTATCATTTCAGCCAAAAAATAAAAAAATAATAGCAGAATTGATGCTTTTTTATTTATTATCAACAACTTAGCCTATCAAATAGACTGATATAGTATCAGTCAATGTTCATATTGTGTTGATTAAACTTGTAAATTGTAAAATCTTTACAAAAATACCCTAGCGGTACATTTACAATCAGCATACTATACCCCATAAAAAAATACGACTACTTATATAATACAAAAAAAAAAATTTTTATCTTTTCAACTTTTTTTAAAAATAATTATTCAATAAAATCAATAAGTTAATTATTAAGTTATTGATAACATTGCATAAAATAGTTGTTGATTTAATTTTTTATTTGGTCTAGTCTCTAAACATCGAGGCGATAACCAGACCAAACGCAAGTTTCAACATGGCCGCTAAGATAAAAACGCTTGATAACCCATAACCGCTACGGCTATGTTGGGCAAGGCATACCAGAATACTTGATTAACTAGGCACTACGAATTAACGTAGTGAGACATTAACAAAAAGCGATAGGTGGATACCATGGCTAGGAAAAGATTAGGTAAGCGAGAACGTGCCGCAATGCGAGAATGTAACCAAATTGCAAACATTAGAACAAGCGGTATGATACATAGGGATTATTATGAGTTAAGTTTTAGGGCTTATGTTTGTAAAAATCATACGGGTTCTTTTGCCAAGTCTAAACCTAGCCATGCCATCTATGACAAGTGTCAAAAGGCAAAAAGGACAAAATAAAACTTGACTATGAAATTAGCTATACGCTAGGATTATATAGAGCTTGCAGGTGGATACCTCGCTCATAGAAACCTAAAGGTTGACAAAGTGTAGTCATGGGGTATAATGTATACCCATAACGTAACCAAACAATCAAAAGAGGTGATATTATGATTGTAAAAGTAACTGTAAATCATGGCTTTGTTTCTGTCTCACGTGACCCAAAGACTGGTCAATTTGTATCAATCGGTACTCATAACTCTAAGCCTATTGTACAAGAATTGATTGGAAATAAACAGTCTGTTATGTTTGAAATAAAACAAAGTGCTTAACGCTATGGTGCAATGCGCTATCGTGGTGCATTGTACCCCATGAATACACTTGAACCAACAATAAAGGAATCAAACAATGACAAAAGTTACCAATATGACAAATAGCAATGGAAATAAAGTTGCAAATCAATTCATTATTTTTGAATCAGAAGCTACTTATTTTCAATCATATCAAACTACAATCGCAAAAACCTGTTTTGAAGATGGCGAACAAAAAGTTTACCTCGACGCCAATCACTGGGATATTTCTGTTACGACTAGCAAATATCGCAATCAGTTTTTAGGTATTGATACCAAAGAAACAAAGCGTCGTATCGAATCGGGCGAAATTCAACTTGTAGAGTTAAACTAATAAATAAATATCTTAAACTTCACATTGACGAGGTGAATTATGTACAAGACTGATTGCAAAAAGATTGCCAAGTTTGCACTTAAAAATCCAGATAACCTAGCAAGGGTTGGTACGTTTGTATTTACTACAATACAAGCTGGATTAGCAACTACACATAATCAGATGCTAGATATTGATAAGCATGGTGCAGATAGCAAATATTTATGGGGTAATAAACGTGCTGGCTATGAGTATTTTCAAGAACACAAGCGTGTAATCTTTGCGGCTATCAAAGAGGCTGTCAAAACAAATGATGCAGTTGCGGCTATTGATGTGCTAACCAATGTACCAAATTTAGGCATTGTCAAAGCGGCATTTGTGGCGCAAATGGTGGGGCTAGATGTATCGTGCATAGACAGCCATAATTGTGATAGACTAGGTTTGTCTCGTGCCGCACTCAAATTTCCCAAGGATGTTAAGCGTGATACCAAACTCAAAAAGATTGCAGACTATGTGCAATTTACGCGAGACACTGGTGGCGCACAATATTGGTGGGATACATGGTGCGAATATGTAGCTGGTAATCGTGCGAATAAGGCATTGGATACAGCACAAAAGGTAAGCAAGTTTCACGTTCAAGCTGTAATGGTAGGTGTATAATGAATATAGAAAACTTATCTATCAACAGGCTTGTGCCTTACTATCTGATGAGTAGTTATCTATACTATAAAGAGGATAGGCAGGTATTGACAGACGATGAATATGACGCATTGTGCAAGCGTCTATTGGATAATTGGGACAGCATAGAGCATATGCACAAGCACCTAATCACTAAGGGTGATTTGACTGCTGGCACTGGGTATGCTATCAAATATACCAACATGATAATAGGTGCCGCGAATAGGTGGTATGAATTAACACAAGCTGAGAGGGCGTGACAATGGAAAATCTATTAAACTTTAGCGTAAAGGATGTCTATGGGACAGCCAGATTTTATCCACAAGATAGGCAAAGCAGGTGTATCGTGAATGAATTGATGCAACAAAAATGCTTGAACGCAACACAAGTTAAAAAGCTGAAAGTGGTAGGCGGTTTTGCCATTAACATTTTGAGAGATTGGGAGATAGACTGATGAAAAAATTTGAGATGTTAGATTTATTCTTGATTGGTATGCTAATGGCTTGCATATTCTTTGGGCTTGCCATGTTATCAATACATGGTGTAGGCTCTATGACATGGCTATCATGGACACTGTTTGGATGTAGTGCATGGTGTCTAGTCGTAGGCTGGGGTATTGTAGCATATAACCTAGAAAAGAGATGATATGAAAGGTAAGTAAAATGACACAGAAAAAACTAGTAACAGCAACATACAAAGTAAAAACTGAATGGCTATTAGACCATGATATTGACGATGCTTTCCATTGGTATATCAAATGGGATACATTACACGTCACGTGGAATGAAGGTGATTCGGTTCAAACATATGAACCAGATTTCTCTGGCTCTGATACCTTTGATTACAAATGGCCAGATGAAGTTGACGTGGAGGATTATTGACATGACTATTAAAATGATTAAATATACAGACGACCAGATTGCAGATGCTTGCATGAAATGTGTAGATGATTGGGATATGGACACGCTATTGCAATTTGCATATGATGAAATGTACCATCACTATACAGAAGTGGCGAGTGCCGAAGGCTTAGATGCTTTCATGGCAGATATGTCAGATGAGAATTAGACCCATCAACCCTGTGGCTCGTATCATGGCACAGAACAGACGCAGGACTGCAACACAAGTTGTGCCAAACAAGAAACAATATAACAGAAAAAAGGACAAGAAATATGCGAGTAAAGACAACGAAATTTCGTACCAAAAGAGTAAATAAAAAACGCATGACAAGTGCAGAGATAGAACGTGCTAATGCCAAGCGTCAAAAATTTGTCATGTTAGATTATTGGTTTGACAAGGATGAAAGTGCTGATTATGCTGTAGCTACACACTTAAAAAGGAGATACCCATAATGAGTAACATCTACAACGAAGCAATAATGGAACAGCTAGTGGATGAAGCATATGCAGAGTTACGATTGCAGAATCCACAGTTAGACCCCGAAGTATCACAAGCTGATGATGATGAACTATATATCATGGCTTGTAATCTAGCTTCTGAACGCTGGGCTGAACATGACTAAGTGTGTGACAGCATTGTGCATATACAATCAGATACCGTGGGACAGTGTGTTCATTGGCGGTTATCTGGTTGTATCTGTAGTTGGAATATGTTATATAATATATAAACTGTACAAGGATGGATGATATGCGTAAGAAACTTAACTATGATACAAGCGAAGATATTGACTTGGACTTATTGATTGCTGTGTGCAATCAAATTCAAGAAGATGTTAATGACAAAGATTACACGGCTATTGAGTGTTTGTTTCAGTATTTAGATAACCCAGAGGACAGACTAAAAGGGTTTTTGCGTGCTGACACCTAGACCACCAGAAAAAGTATGGGAAAAAGCTGTCCTATATTTCTGCAACTTGTATGACCATCGCTGGCCTGTATGTGGTTGGCGACTGGTGTGGGCTATTGTAGGTAGAAAATGGGTTAAGTGTTGCACACCTATACAGCATCAAAAGTGGCGTATGAAACGTGCTGACTGGGATAAAACGTACAAAGAAATTTTTGTAAAGAAGGAGAATGATGATGACTAATGACTATGAAGCTATCAAAGAATATGTATACGAACACTATGCACATTTCGGTGCATACCCAATGGAAGTTGAAACCGATACCCAAGTATATACATTTGACCAGTATTGGGCTATCTTAGACGCAGAGGAGCATGACGATGACTAGACAAGAATTATTTGAGATGATGAAGGTCATATAAGAGTTTTGTTTTGGTTTGATGAGGAGATTGATGATGCCTAAGTATGAAGTAACCCGAAGCTATACTGTTACCTGTGTTGCACGAATTTATGCCAATACAAATGCCCATGCAGAGGAAATAGCCCTTTACGATGGTGATGTGCATTGGAAGGAATATGATGGTGACTATGACGCAGAAATTACAGTAGAGGAGATTGATGATGCCTAGAACAATAGAATTACAAGACGATGAAATTGCAATCGTGTGGTCATCCGAAGATGTGAAACAAGAATGTGAATGGCTGACTGATGACCAATGTTGTGATGTACTCAATGCCATAGAACATAGACATGATGCTTGCATTGGTATTAATTGGGAAGTGATACACTATACTGCACTACACATGTATCCAGAGGAGACTAACGATGACTAACCTTGTGAAGCATATTTGCGTATACTGCAAAAGTGTGCAGTACATACCAATCAAGCTACGTGACATGGCATACAAGATGTTGTGTCGTGTATGTGGCAGGGATATATTAAAAAATGACGCACCTAAATATCTAGGTGGATTAGGCAGAGGTAATGGGGGTGAGCATGATTAACACTGTATTGACAGACATATGGATACTTGCCTGTCTAGGCACAATCCATACAAACACAGTAGAACTAGAGGTATGGTCAGGACACAAATGGATTTCTCAATGTCATGTAGAGTCCACTGTGCGTGGCTTTGAATATCCAGACCAACAATGCTTTTGCATAGAGAGGAAGAACGATGAATAGA
>FUFK010052983.1_pt1 | contig 12504 bp, 11 predicted proteins | sample 1021851 | NCBI WGS metagenome assembly FUFK01 (sample SAMEA51879418, study PRJEB19060) | metagenome
GTTCGGTTAAAAGTAGCGCAAGTATCAGCTGACCTTGCTACGTCTAATCTTCCATCACCACCTATTTTTGTTCCAGTACCAGTNGTATTATTATGAACAGAAGAATCATCAGTGCCTACTAATAAATTACCATCCGTATCTGTTCTCATAACTTCTGACCAAGTTATAGCAGCGTCTGCTGAACCAGATGCAGCGTAACGCCATCTATGGCTACCATGTGCTTGCAAATATTGACTTGCTTCGTCTGTATAAATGTATTCCCAACGGCTATTTGTAGCATCTCTATAGACGTTGTTACCAAAGTAAATACCTGCACCTGCACCAGTGCTATCAACATTTATAGCAATATTGCCACCAATTTGAAGATTATCAAAACCAGATTGAAATGTTTTAGGTGTACATCCAATACCAACATTACCTGAACTATCTATCCTCATGCGTTCTGTGGCAGCTGTATTATTAGCATTCGTAGTCATAAATCTAATGTAAGAATTAGCAGCAGTTCCATTTCCATCAAACATAGTTATAGATGTGTGCGCTCTTCCAGTATTTACAAAAGTTCCAGTGTTAGGGTTTCTTTGTGTGTTAAACTGTAAGTTAGAACCATCAAAATCTATAAACCCTGCGTTGGTAGTTCCACCAATTTGAATTTCTCCAGATGACTCTACCCTTACTCGTTCTAAGTTATTAGTAGCAAATTTTACAGCTTTATTTTCTCTATTCCAAAATGCACCTTCCTCATTGCTATCAATTCCAACAAGAACACCATCATTTATAGTTGAACCTGTTGTACTATTTGTAAAATGTGCTTGAGAAGCAGTGCTATCAGATTGATTAATTTGTAGCATTGAAGTAGGAGTAGTCGTACCAATACCCAAGCTTTCCGCACTCGCATCCCAAAAGAACTTGGCAGTTGAGCCTGTGTCCTCGTAGAAGGATATGTCGCCTCCTGTACTTATTGCTAATCTATTTGCCGCATTAGTACTATCTCTAATTTGAAATATATCTGAAGCATCATTATCAATTCGTAAAACAGTTTGTTGCTCATTTGTTTGTAATTTTATAAAAGGGTCGCCTGTTCCATCAAAAACAGTAATATCTCCATTTATCTGTGCATTACCATCCACAGTCAACCCATCAGCCGTGACAGTACCAGTAAAATCTGGAGATGTTTTTAAATCAGCAACGTCTCTAGCTCTAGTCATATTATTATCCTTCTATTTTACCAAGGTTTTCCACTGCCTTGTGTAGGTGCTTTACTTAACGCAATCTGATTAGCTACGTTATCTTCATAAGCTTTGACTTCATCATCACCCATAATAGCTTTACACCAAGTTACACAGTTTTCATGTGTTACTTTTGCATATTCAATGAATGTACCTGATGGTTCAGGTATACCTATTGAACCATAAACTCTACCAGAATGGTCTCCATCTTTATCAGTGCATTCCCAATGTAATGTAGTTATTTGATTATCACCTTTTGATCCTTTGATGTCATACTCTGTATTTACGATTGTCCATGTTGCTGCCATTTTATTCTCCTTTTATTACCAAGGCACTCCAGTTGATTTAGTCTTAGCCTTTTCTATTTGAGCTGCACACTTTTCTGTCAGCCTTTTTTCAATAGCATCTACTTTCATTCTTTCATCAGACTGTGCATCACAAGCTGATTTTACCCAACCTATAACATCACTTTCTTTCAAGTCATCATATTTAATGAAACTACTCGCTGAAGCATCATAGGTACAAGTATACTTACCTGCTTCTACTGCTCTTGCATCTCCATCTACGCCAGAACATTCCCATCTGACTTCTGTTACACCACCATCAGCAGTTGTTCTCTGCATCTGATTTATCTTCCAAGTTATTTTTGCTGCCATGTTATACTCCTGATTGGCTTTCTAAGTGTTTCTTATAAGCTTCTTTAACTTCATCTGTATGCACTATATTACAAATAGCTTTTACTTCATCTGATTGTTCTGATGTATCATCTGTCGGACTTACAGAATGACGATGAAAGGAACGAGTAAGTTCTACTCCATCTTTCTTAATAACAGTTGCAGTTCTTACTTGAACTATCTTGTAATCTCCAACTACTTCTATTTTATCTTCTATTGTTTCTTCTGTTAATGCCATTTTTATTTCCTAAGTTGTTTGATAAGTTAAAACAAAATTAAATTGAGTGTCGTTGTTAAGGTCACCACCTTCAACATTATTACCAGATGCTTGATGAAAAAGTCCAAAACTTGTACTATTTTGTTGGCAAAATCCTGATATATTATTATCTACAGTATTTCCACCAAAATTAAAGGTATAAGGAAAAGACACTATACCACCTTGCCCACTTGTATTTGCTGAAGCAAAAGGTAATCCAATAGTAACAGCACCTGAGTTTGAACCTTTATTAGTTAAATTTATTCTAACAATGACATGACATATATTACCAATTTTTGTATATTTACCAGTTTGAACTGCTACTGTTATACCTGATGTTGAGCCACCAATAAGAAAAGGGGGTGTAAAAGTACCTTCTTCATAATCGTCTAAAGCATTAGCAGTTGCCGTATCTCCGTTAAAAGTTAAACCACCTCCAGACAATATTCTCATGCGTTCTGTAGGACTAGCAGAACCTCCATTAGTAGAAAAAATTAAATCTGTTGGCATATCATTAGCAGCAGGTGTGCCATTAACTTTAGCAAAAATTAACGCTCCATAAGTATCTAAATCAGTGCCATCATCTCCTATAAAAAGTATAGAACCAAGTGTGTCACTATCTTGCACTATTGTAAAATTATCTGCTGTGGTATTTCGACTTTTTGCAAGCATAAGTCCTGAACCAAATGCACCATTATCTCTTCTGACAGCAGATAAAAATCCATCAAATGCAGAACCTGTTACTTGAAGTCCGGGTTGTCCACCTGAAAGTGTTGTATCTGTTCCAACTTGGCTAATTGTAACTCTTCCAGAGCTATCTATAATGACTGTATCAGAAGCACTTGTACCAAAGGTAAGTTTATCACCATTATGATTATATTGAATATATCCTCTATATCTAGCAGTTCCTGATGTTGCATCTCCAAAGTGAATAGTGTTAACACCATCAGTAGCAGACAAAAATTGTGCAATAGTGCTTGCAGTTGATGTGCTTCCAATTTGCAGAGGGCCGTATCCTGCATCTGTGCTAGAACCCAAAAGTAAATCACCACCACTGTTGAGCCTCATATATTCAGTAGAACCATCAGCATTATCAAATGTTTGTACGCCACCTCTAAAGGTAAGATTGGTATCAGCATCAATAGTAAATGTTCCACTGTTGTTTGTAAATCTCCCTTTCTCACTGCCACCATCTTTAAAAATTACATCACCACCATCAGCATCAAGAGTTATATCACCTGCTGCATCTATAGTAATACCACCACTAGCTGTTTTATTTGTAAAATTATCTGCTGCAACACCAAAACTACCAATTTGTACTGTTTCAGTTCCACCAGCAGTAAATCCAATTGTGTTTGCAGCGGTTCTAAATATTCCAGTATCTGTGTCACCACTAAAAGTAAAACTAGGAGATGCACTACCTCCTGTAGTACCAGCTAAAGCTCCAGTCATAGTATCGCCATCTATATTTACATAACGACTATCTGAATCTGTTCTATTGTANAAGTTAGCTACTGCAAATGTATCATACACAATTATCTCAACTATGTCATCAGCAACTGCACCTGATGCTAATACTACTGATGTACCTGATGTAGCTGTATAATCTGTTCCTGTTTTAAGAAGTACACCATTTAAATATACATCAACAAAATTACTGTCTGTGTAAGTTAATGTAAGGTTCTGTGTATCTGTTCCACTAAAGGTTGTTTGACTTGCCGTAGCAGTATACATATACCTTTGTCTAACACCTATCGTAGTAGATTTTCCTATATATGGCATGTTTTATTCCCCTTTATCCACAATATAATACGCAAGATACAAGTTTTACTTCTTCACTGCTATTACCTATGGTTACTTTACCTATTGTTTTACTTCTTATAATATCATCAGACTGAACTTTAGCTGTGCCATCACCATTACTTTCAAGTAAATCACCACCCTCGCAAGCACCTGTGACTCTTATTGAGCCAATGCCTACTGACGCTACTAAAGGTTTGCCATCTTCACTATAACTTTGAAGAACACCATAAACTCTTTTATCGCCTTCTGTATCTGACACTTTAATCTTAGCATGGTCTGCTCTTGTTTGACCTGCTTTGGGTGTTCCTTCTGGATAAGTATCAAGCTCATCTATAGTGCTACATACAGTTCCAATAGCTATATTGTCTGCAATACCAGAAGTTTCGTGTGTTCCAGAAAAACCATTATAAGAAACTGTTGAACCTGAAACAGATATAGTACCCTCATTATTATTTGCTTGTCTAAACAAAATAAGAGTTCCATCAGCATCTTCCCTATTTAACAATAAATTTTGACTTGCACCACCACTAGCAGTACTTTCTATTACACATGACACACCTCCGTTTTGCTCAATGCTAAATCCCTTAGTAGCGTTGTTAGCGGCAGTTTTTCCAACTAATAATTGCCCAGTACTTGAAATAACTACATCAGGGGCAGTAGAGGTTGTTGTATTGCCTATATCACCATAAATACCTAAACCTGAAATATTAGAATTAATATTCCCACCTATAATTCCACATCTTTTTGAACTACCAGAACTATTATTGGAATGTAAAACTATACAAGCAGAGTTGTTATTATTTTCGTTTTGTAAAATTAATGTGGCATTATCCTCAAACTCAGTGCTAGAATAATCTACATCATTCCTTACTTTAAGTTTTCCTTCTTGAGCAGCAGTAGTCACATCACTAGTACCGATTGAAACTCTGTCTTCTCCTGCATCAACAAAAAGTAAATGTGTATCGCCATCACCCTCAACACGAAAGTCAATATTTGCACTATCATCATTTATTGTTACTTGGTCATCAGCACAACTTATTGCAGTAATCTCTGAACCACCTTTTAAATGTTTAATTGTAAATTCAGCAGATTCTGAACCATTAGTAGCACCTTTAATTTGTGTATCTAATCTTGCATAGGTTGTATTATTACCTGCGTTATCTCTACCATCAAATCTAATTCTACCAAGTAAGTCATCATCTGCACCTGTTACTGCTCTTTTTAAAACAAGGACTGGTCCAGTGGCATTATCTGTATCTGTACAAGCAAGTGTTACAGTATCTCCATTACCTGTTGTTTCAATATTTAATACACCACCATGNTCTGTNCCTGTATTTATACAAACATGGTCATTACCTGCATCTACAAACAAACCAAAAACACTATTTTCTGTTTCTACACGAAAGTTATAATCATTACTATCTTCATTAAATACTGCTTCTGATGTTCCTAGCCTCAAGCGTTCTGTGCCACTAGATGACCCTGCTGTTGAACCAGTAAAAAAACGCATAGCTCCACTTGAAGAATGAATGGCATTAGAACCACCAGATGTGCTAAAAAATAACCTTGCACTATCAGTAGAGGCATCACTGTCTTGCCCAAGTTCAATACCATTAGCAGAGCCTGTCACTACACTGAGACCAGTGCTAGGACTAGTCGTGCCAATACCTACTTTACCATCACCTTGTATCAACATTGCAGTGTCACTTGTATTTTTACGTACTTCAAATGCTTTTTCATTTGAAGTTGAACCAGCAGTAACAGCTAAAACACCATAACCACCACTATTTGTATTTGTGAACTTACCTGCCCATTGATCATTTTTAGAACCTGTTGCTTCAAAAACAGTAGCTGTTGAGCTTGCACCAATAACTACGCCATCAGCAGTAATAACCATATCTCCATCAGCAACTAAATTTAAAACACCATCAGAAGATTGACGTATATAAGTACCACTATCTCCAAACTGTAGCTGCTTACTTGAGTTAAGTAATATTCCAGTGTCATGAACATGAGTAAGTGTTACATCATTATCTGCACCAAAATTAATTACAGTTGCGTCTGTGCCGAAAAATAAATCATCAGTAAGAACAAGGTCATCACCTATGGTAACATCAGCACTAAGTGTAACATTATTGCTAACATCTAAAGTACCAGATACAACAGCATTACCATCTGCAAGACCACCATTTACTTTATTTCCTATGTAAGCCATTAAGTAATCTCCATATAACTCATAATTACAGATACTTTGTCTGCTACTGAGCAGTCTACTTTTATAATATCACCCTCATTTAAATTAATTTTATTACCTGACATTATTTCTAATGAACTGCCTACTGGAATAGGTGCATCTTTAATAATGTGAGCTGTAGTATTTTGTGTTTGTGAAGTTTGTGTTGTTGTACTTACAAGTGTAACACTTGCTGAAACTTGTGATGTATGTACGTTTGCAAGTGTCAATCCTAATATAACAACTGTGCTACCTGACTGCACAGTGTATAATGTTTCAGGACTACCTGAACTTGCAGGTGCAACATCCCTTGTTATTACTTTAAATGTATTTGCCATCTATATCTCCATTATATCATAATAATTAGCCTAGTGCAATAGCTAAAGCTGTCGCATCATCAACTGTTGCTACTGTGCCTGTAGCACTTGGTAAAGTTAAAGTAGTATCTCCTGTTGAAGAAGGACCAACTAGTGTTACTTTATTAGTTCCATTGTCAGAATCTTCAAAGAACTCTATAAACCCTGCCCCTGTGCTACCATTTTTAACAGACACTCCTGCATCAAATACAGGTTTACCACTAACAGTTAAACCTGTAAGTGTTCCTAATGATGTAACATTAGTTTGAGCAGCTGTTTGTAATGTACCTGCAAGTTGTGTAGCTGTTAATTTACCTGTGCTTGGATTGTAAGTTAAGTTACCATCCATCTCTAGACCAACATTACCTGTGCTAGAAGTAGCATTCTCTACAAAAGTAATTAAATTATCTTCATCTGTGCTTTCATTATCAGTAACTAAAACATGTGCAGAGTTAGTAGCATTAGTAACAGTAGTTCCTGCAATAACAGTTGACAAAGCTGTACCATCCACAGTAATTGCATCTGCTTCTAATGTGCCATCAATATCTGCATCTCCAGATATATCTAAACTAGTAGCTTCTATTTCACCACTAGCTTTAAATATAACATTATCACCACCACTAACTTCAAAAATAATTTGATTGTCAGTACCAAACTTTATAAGATTATCATCATCTCTACCAATAACAAGACTTGTATTCTTTATAGATTCAATACCAGTCTGTGCAGAAGCAATACTTGCACTTGATATAGCAAAGTCTAGTGTACCATCACTATCATCATAAGTAACATCTATACCACCTGACTCTGTATTACTTGATACCATAGCACCAACAGTATCCTGTATAAACTCATCAAGAGCAGTTCCATTTACTGTAATAGCATCAGCCTCTAGTGTCCCATCAATGTCAGCATCACCACTAATATCAAGACTTGTAGCATCAAGTTCTCCTGCTACTGTAACAACTCCACTAGATAATGTAATTAAATCAGTATCACTAGTGTGACCTATTGTTGCACCATCAATGTTTACACTATCGATAACAGCTTGTGTAATAGCACTATTTGTACCTAGTGTAGCACCATCAATACTTCCACCATCTATATTAGCAGTATCTGCTACAAGAGCATCTGTTGTAACTGTGCCATCAAAGAAAGCATCTTTAAATTCTACAGAGCTTGTACCAAGATCAATATCATTATCAGAAGAAGGTACAATAGCTCCATCTGTAAAAGTTACTTGATTTGATCCACCTGCTGATACTGTAATTACATTAGAACCACTAAATGTTATAGCTGTATCTGTATCTCCATCACCAGTAATACTATCTAGTTGAATATCTCCTGCATTAGTAAAATTAGAATCACTTAAATCAAATGTACCTGTTACGTCAAGATTACCATCTACAGTTACATTACCTGCAAAAGTAGCATTAGCTCCACTACCTGTAAGCATAGTAGTAGAACCAGATTTAATAATTAAATTACCTGATGAATTTGTAAATGCACCATACTGTGTACCATCATCTTTAAGAACAATATCTGCATCACCTGCATCTAATGTAATATCAGCTACAGCATCAACAGTAAGATTATTAGCAGAGATAGTCATATCTGTACCATCTCCCTCAATCTTTTCACTATCTCCACCAAACACAATACCTACGTTATTAGGTACATGTATATCAGATGTAGCTGTAAGATTAATCTTAGCTCCTGATGTAATTGTTAGATCAGTATTGTCTCCCTCTATCTTTTCTCCAGTGCCAAAAGTTATACCAACATTTGCAGGTACAACTACATCAGCTACAGCAGTAAGATTAATATTATTACCACTAATAGTTAAGTCAGTACCATCACCTTCTATCTTCTCTGCATCATCACCAAAAGTTAAACCTACATTAGCAGGAATATTAATATCAGTAGTAGCAGTTAAATTAATATCATTGCCAGAAGCAAAAGTAAGGTCTGTCCCATCAGAAGATATGTGTTCTCCACCTTCATCAAACAAGTATAGTTTTTTAGTACTATCAATTACAACATCATCAGAAAATTTAAAGTGATCTTCATCTTCCATCCATATGAGAACACCATCATTAGTCTCACCATCAAACGTAACAGTAATATCTGTACCTGCAGTTCCATCTCCTAAAGTTAAACTAGTACCTAGTAACTTAGTTATTGGACCTCCCTCTGCAGCAGTTCCATCATGTGTGTGACCTGTAGAAGCTGCAAAAGCATTTAAAACAGCATTAAACTCAGCGTTAATAGGTGCTGATTTAACAATCTCATCTGCTTGAATATCAGCTGTATTTGTTCTTGTATAACCTGTTCCCATTACCTCACATCTCCTAATCCATAAGTTATTGTGAATCCCTGTATACTGTGTGCTGCATTAGTATCTTCTGCAACAAAACGAAAGGATATTGATTTACCCGAACCTGTAAACGTAGAAGTNTCTACAGGAGCAGGATTACCATCATAAATTTGTGTAGTATCAAAAAGAGCTGAACCATAAACAGCTGCAGGACTTGTATTTTCTATTAGTAAGTTTGACGGTGTTGCTACATCTGTATCATCAAAGTCATAAACTACACCTAAAGATAAAGAGTTTGTACCCTCAGATCTTAAATACGTTGACACATCATAAAATGTTTTTCTCATTCTTGGATTGCCAAAGTATAAATAAGGTGTCTGATAAATACTTAATATATTAGAACCTGCAAAAGATGTTCCTGATTCTTGTGCATATACTTTACCATTAGCATCACCATGTATTACAGTTTCAGTTGTTCCTAAATATCCACTGTCTGCACATGTAACAGAAAAACCAAATAAAGTTGAAAACTCAAAAGTAAATCCACCACCTTGAGGATTTTCTCTTAACGCACCTAGGATACCTGTAGAACTTGTACCTGAAAACATATATCTAAACTGAGACTTTGATCTAATTAATAAAGCAGTTAGTCCTGATAATGTTTCTGTAGCTATTGTATTTTGAATTGTCTTGTGTATCTTTTTTGACACAGTTTCAAGATTAACGTCACCAATCTTTGCAGTACCACCAATAGGTCTAATACCATCTGGAGCTAAAAAGATTAAGTCACCACCAATTTCTAATACACTATCTGTCGCTAGGCAACCTAAGTTATTTGTAACATTCTCTAAAACAAAGTCAGTTCTATTATTACCAACAAGTCTTTTAATATTATTAGTTCCAAATATGTAAAGAATATTACGAAAAACTTTTATTGCAACTATATCANANCCTACATTAATATTACCTGCACCGTTAGCAGGAGTAAAATCAGTTTCAGCAAGAGGCGCACTAAAAAATAGTTGATCTTTCTTTGCAGGATCACCTGCCAAAAACAAATGATTTTGATATACTTCTGATATAACAGGGTCAGTAGGTGCATTAGAATCTGTTATTTGTACGTAACCATTACTAGCATCATATAAAGCTGCAGGATTAATACCATCTGTTAATACTACCTTTGGTGTNCCAAAATTTAATTTAGTAAATCTAACTTTTGTAACACCAGTCATAGTTGGAGAGCCTGAAGTAGTAATAGCAGTCCAAGAAGACCCAGTCCAAAAGTGAAGATAGTTATTACCTGAAGATGGTTTTCTTGCAGCTANTATACCATTGTTTATTCCATCAGCTACACAAACACCTAAAACAGCACCAGTCCCTGTAACTGTTCCATAAGCATTTGAGAAACCACTTATTCTTCTATAACCACCTTGTAAGTCAGGTTCATAGTTTAAAAGTTTTGTAGCACTTCCCGGAGATTCTTCTCCTTGNGANAAAACATCACCTGNNGTATTTAAACCACCTCTGCAGATNGCTTTAAATGTTTGTATATTGTCTGCCATTTATGAACTTAAACTTAACATGTGTGAAGAAAATTTAGGTCTNTGTATCATTGTAGACTCTACGTACAGTTTNTCATCTAATAATAATCTACGCATTGCTTTCATACCNNNCATAAATTTTTGTTGATGTATCTGTGCGCTTTGTTCNTTTGACCTAAATCTCATCATATAAANCATTGCACCATCTATAATAATATANTTAAATCTTTCAGGTATTATNGGAANATCATNTGTGCTATCTGTTCCATCAGTAGCAACACCNGTANNAGCATTAGTTCCTAAAGGATTTGGAAATTTATANTACACATACTCTATTACATAAGCTGCATTAGGAATAGGTGTAACTCCAAATTTTTCNTCTGCAGTTTGATACACAAGATTAGGAGCAGCTCTACCACCTGTNCCTGAAGCATCTTCTATNGTTCTATANTTTCTAGTATAACTTTCAAAAGAAATAGTAGGTAGTGCTTTAGCTGTATTAGACTCTGAAGTTAGTGTCTTTAAATAAAAAGTATCCCAATCNACTGAAGACATNTCTGAAGGAAANTCATAAGTTCCTGTNCCTNCNGTTAGTGTTTGNGATTGTGTTGTNTTTAAAAATGGAAACTCNTGTCCATCTTGTAGTATTTCTCTTATCGAACTATTNATAGAATCTTTTGCTATAGCCTGAACATTNTTAGCCCCTGCAAAAGTATCTGTTGTAAGAGTCACTTCATTAAGTCTACGCAGTAATTCATTTGTTAAAGTTAAAAATGTTGTTGCCATAATTTACCTTTTCTAAAAATCTACACAGTATTCCATATAAGTACTTTTTAAAATTGTATCTTTNTCTTGCCATGTAGGTGCATAAACACATTCTATTTTTTCATATCCGTTTTGTTTAGCATAATTAAATCTATTATTTCCTATAGCACAACGGTATTTTAAATCTTGTTCTGTTGCTTTAGTTGGATCTATTCTGTGAGATTGCTCTTGTGCATAGATCATAAAAGTTTCTTGTAACCAAACTATTGGAGGCCAAAGCATACCTNTTTCNTTNAAAGATTTATTTATAGCATTTCTAAATCTAAAATCTTGTAAAGCAGCCTCATCCATTTGCCAATAAACTTCATCTATATTAAAAATTTTAATATCCCATTCAGGAAGTTTATTTTTTGCTTTTAATATCATTAGATAAATTAAGAGGGCAAGTTGCCCTGCCCTCCTAAAGTTATTTATTATACGTTATCTCTAGACGCAGTAGCAGCTTCTCTATGAGCTGCTGAAATGTCAGCGATAACTGCATATACTCTTAACCTACCAGTAGCTGCGGCAGCTCCTGAAATAGTAACGTCAATAGTATCTGCGGCAGTAACAGTAACAGGAGCAGTATTACCATCAGCAGGAATAGTCTCACCGATTAAATTTGCTGCACCTGTACTAACGATATTTGTTTGACCATTTGTTCCTGCTGTTAGGTATGTACCTGCAGCAACAGCAAGAGAGTCACCATCAACAATATCGTCACCACCTGCGAAGTCAATGTCAGCAACACAAGAAGCTGTAAATTGCTTCATAACTTCTGCACCTGCACAAAGAACAACTGATTCAGCAGGAATTTCCAANAATTGAAAAACATCCCCATCTGCAATAGTTGCACCTGCAGCAATCATAGCATCAATATCTAAAATTGCTTCAATAGTTCGCACAGGATGACCTACTACAGTTGGTACAGCAGTAATATCTGCTCCAACACCTGCAGTAGCTTTGGCAGTCATATCAAAAGTAGCCATTTTTATATCCTCCCTTAAGCTGCGTTATATTTAGCAGTTACGATAGCTTCTGGACGAAGTATCTTTCTGCCATATAGATGCATACCACGAACAATGTCTGCAAATGAGTCAGGATCACGATATGTTTCTGTTTTACTTAACTGCTCTGCAGTAGCAACAGCAGAACCATGACCTGCAACAATTGCACCATAGTTACTGTTTTGGTTAGCAGTGCCTGATGTTCCCGGACCAGTACCTACTGAAGGTAGATTGCTAGAAACATAAACTCTAAAACCTGCTAAGTTGTTTAGAACAAGACCATTCTT
>FUFK010070442.1_pt1 | contig 12504 bp, 10 predicted proteins | sample 1021851 | NCBI WGS metagenome assembly FUFK01 (sample SAMEA51879418, study PRJEB19060) | metagenome
AAAGGAGCAGTAAGGTATTACAAAGGTTTAGCACGTGGTCGTAACATTAACTGGATGGGTCTTGTAGATGCACAGTTAAAAACTGTAGGTCACAAAGGTTTATGGACAGATGAACGTCCACAGTTATATAATTTATACGAAGGTAAAGATGAGAAAGGCAAGACTATTGCTGATCCACACAAATTTGCATCCGTTGTACAAGCTATAAAACGTGCTCAAGAAAATCCTACAAAACAAAATACTATATATGCATATCAATTAGCAAGAGATTTGTTTCCTGACTCTAAGATTCCAACATCAGTTTGGGACGATCCTGAAGAAGTATTATCTCATTTACAATAATTATTTATGGACATTTTAAAATTAGACCCTAATGATGTAGGTGACACCGATGATACTTACGAGGTAGAGGGTTATGAAGATCATATAGAGGATATTCAAAATCAATTTCCTGAAGAAGATTTTCGTACACCTGAAGAAATCGCTGCAGCTCAAGCATTAGAAGAAGAAACAACACCCGAAGAAAGCATACAACCTACAGCAGTAGAAACACAAAATCCATTACCACAACCACAAGAAGAAACTGGTTTTCAACCTAAAGCTACTACAAGTTTTTTTACTCCAGACGAAAATGGAATGATATCTGATGAGCAGCTTACAGCAGCTTATGGTGGTAAGATTCCTCCCGAAGGAGTGAGAAGAGCATTAAAATTAAATTATGGATATTTAGAAGAAAAAGAAGGAATATTAAGTGAGCTATTTAAAGATGGTAATAATCTAGAAAAACAAGCTCAGGCATTTGCTATGATAAAAAACGATCCTGAACTTACAGCTAGATATGATCATAATNNTGATGGNCAANTTACNTATGATGANNTNTTTGATACTACCAATCACGAAGATTGGGATCCAGAACTTAAAAGATTAAACCCAGAAGTTGATGCACAGCTTACAGCTGAGTGGTTAGCAGGTTTAGAAAACCCAACATTAATGTCTAGAGCTAAAGCACTATGGCAACAAAATGGTGCTGGTCAAAACATGGCTAGATACATTAACGTTAGAAGAAGACATGCTTTGTCTGAAGCTGGTATGGGAGAAGAAGGTTGGTTAGGATATAATAGTAACGTAGCCGAAGGTTTGCGACAAAACGCAGCTGGAGCTATGTTTGATTTATCTAGTTTAGGTTTAGAAGTAGCAGGTCGTATTGGATCTGCAGCTGAAGAAGGAGATCTTAGTTTGTTAACTAAAAACTCTGATTTAGATGAAAGATTACTACAAACCAAAAANGAGCAATCATTAGAATATTTAGTTAACCATAACATAGCTAGATCTGCAGGTGACTTTTTAACATACGAAGCTGCATATTGGGCAATACCTACTATTGCAACTGGTGGTGCTGCAAGTGTAGTTGGAAAAGGATTAATNGCAACTAAATCACCAACTTTAATAAGAGCAGGTATGTTTTTAAAACCTACACTTACTGGTGGTAAAGCTGTNGCAGTTAGTAATATTGGAACAAAAACAGTNGGTACAACATTTGTAAAACCAGCTACAGGATTTTTTGGTAGGCAAAAATTAGTTCAAGGTTTAAACATGGTAAAGAGTGGTGCTAAAACAACTCTTATATCTGACTTACCTTTAGCTGCATTTTCTAACCTAGAAGAAGATGGTAGAGGTATGATACAAGAAGATGGATTTTTCCAAACATTGTTTGAGCAATATCCTGAAAGTGCTATATTTGCACCACAAATTGCACAAGGTATTAACTCACCACTATTTAAACAGTTAGATTTTATTGCTACTGAAACAGCTTATGGTACAATGGGTGTCGTAGGTCTTGGTGGTTTTGGACAATCTATATTTTCAAATGGTCAAAGAGTATTAGGTAAATTACCTGAGGTTCCCGGACAAGTAACACGTTGGGGACAGAAAAACATGGATCAACTTGCTGTTAGTACTAAGTCTTGGTCTACTAAAATAGATTCAGAGTTTGTAAATCAAAAGTATTGGTTTGAAAAACAACAAGAACAACTAGCTGACTTAGCAGAAGCTGGTAGAGAACAAGTAAATAAACTAGCAGATGGTTTTAAGAATGCATTTACAGAAGAAAACATGTCTGATGGTGCNTTAAAATCAGCGTATGGTGCTTACAAAAATGGCTCTAAAATGATGGGTCAAGGTTTAACTAAAGCTAGAGATGGTCTAACACAGGTAATAAAAGATATACAAGAGATCAAACATACTAAATTTACAGGTAAAAAAGGTAGTCCTAACTCTGTAGTAAGTCAAACAGACATGGCTAAAGGTGCTAAGTCTGGTATTAATGATATAGATCTTGCTAAAAAAGGTGAAGAATTAGTTGCTGATGAAAACTATCAAAGATATTTAGATAGTATAGATCCTAATAATAAGACTATAGGTAAAAGATCAGCAGAAGCATTAGAAGATATCAAAGAAACTTTGTTAGGTAGAGATGCTTCTACAGTAGATGACGCTACTTTTTATGGTGAATTTTTAGATAGAGATGTTAAATTAAATAAAAAATGGACTAAAATGTCTGAGGTTGACCGTTGGGCGGTACAGAATATTGACGTTCANAACGCAGTTATGAAGAGTTTACTTATGCAATTAAGGGATCTCTCTGCTACATCTAGCGAAATGATAGGTAAAACTGACATATTTGCTACAGATGGTCCAATGAAAAACGTTGCAGATAATTTAGTTACAGGTTTACATCAGGTAAAAAGAACACAGTTTATATGGAATCAAGCTAACGAATTACTAAAAGCAAAGGGTGGTAAGTTTACACCTAAGGATATTGCTGNANTAAACAAAGCNTCCAAAGCACAGTCTAAACGCCTCCTACAGGAGACAAAAGAAGCTGTTAATACAATGACAGCCATGATGCGTGAAACAGGCGATGAGGAGCTTGCTGGAGCCGTATTAGACGTATTTAAAGTTTCCAACGATATACATAACTGGAAAGACTTTGATGCATTTATGAAGCAACAGATAGTCGGTGGTAAGTTTAATGGTGAAGTAAAGACTGGTGAACTAATAAAAGGTTTACAAAAAGTTATGGTACAAAGTATACTTAGTGGACCTAAAACTCCGTTAAGAGCTTTGATGGGTACTACAGTAAANAGTTACCTTAACACTATTAACCAAGCACTTGGTGCAACTATGCGTTTACCATTTACAAACGACGTTGCTACTTACAAAGCATCNATAGCTAAATTAAAAGGACANTTTGAACTTATACCTGAAGCATACCAAGTATTNCAAAGACAATGGAATGCTAAGTTTAACGCTAATATTGCAGATATACAAACTAGATTTACAGAAGTAGATACCGAAGCTGATAAATTGTTTGAAGCTAAACGTATTCACGTAGAACAACGTGGTACTGATGGTGAAAAAGCAGCATTTTATATAAACAACATTACTAGAAATTTAACTAATAATAAATTATTTNGTTGGTCTCCACGTGCACTAGCTGCAGTTGACGATACTTTTAAACATTTATTAGTAAGATCTAGATCTAAAGAACTTGCAATGCGTACAGCAATGGAAAGTGTAGGAGATGATTTTGCAAAGATTACTCCTGAAATGTTGAAAAAAGCTGAGGATTTACATTACGGACATCTATTAGATGGTGATGGTAATATTAATATGGCTGCTGACTCTTTCTTAGAAAAACAATTTAGAGAAGCTACTTTAACATCTGAGTTAAAAGGTACAGCNGNNAANATGGATAANTTATTTGGTAANNTACCATTAATTAAACCTTTNTATTTATTTGCTAGAACTGGTGTTAACGGTCTTAATTTTACATATAAAAACACACCATTATTAGGTTTATTACATAAAGAATCTATTGCAATACTAACTCACAAAGGTAATGACTTTTACAGAACTAGCAGATTATGGTATTAAAAATGCTGCCGATCTAAAAGCTGCAAGAAGTTTGTTAGCAGGTAGACAAGCAATGGGTGCTACTGTTGTAAGTACAATGGGTGGTATGTATATGGCTGGTCAATTAACTGGTAACGGTCCAGCTGATAGACAACTTAGACAACAATGGATAAATGCTGGTTGGAAACCTAATCATTTTTATATAGGTGATGTGGGGTTTGACTACAGATCTTTAGAACCATACAACATTATGTTTTCTACTATTGCTGACATCGGTGATAACATGGAATTAATGGGTTCTGAATGGGCGGAAAAAAGATTACAAGCGGTTGCATTCGTGGTAGGTAGAGGTTTACAAGGTAAAACATATATGTCAGGTTTAGATCAGTTAATGCAAATTTCTCAAATGAAACCCGGAGCAATGGATAAAGGAATTGCTAATTTACTTAACAATAGTATTCCGTTAGCCGGTGCTCGTAATGAGTTTGGTAAATGGATTAATCCACACATGAAAGANCTTAACTCTGATATGTGGTCTTCTATTAGAAACAGAAACTTAGCTAGTGAAGCATTAGCATTAGATCCATTACCTAACAAAAGTGACNTGTTAAATGGTAAACCAATTAATAATTGGAACATTATAGGTAGATCTTTCAATGCTATTTCACCTATACAGTTAGATATTAGAAATGACACTCCCGGTAGGAAGTTATTATTAGATAGTAACTATGATTTAAAATCTACAACATATGCATACGGTGGTTATTCATTTACTAAAGATGCACGTGTAAGAGCACATTTTCAGAATGCTATAGGTACAGTTCCTATAACAATAGGATTTAAAAAGTTTAAGAATGTAGAAGAAGCATTAAATCATTTAGCAAGTAGACCTGATGTTCAAAAGTCAATGCGTGAAATGAAAGCTAATGTAAACAACCCAGCTGCATACGATATTAATCCTAATACATATCCACATAACACTCTTATAGATAATGTTATGAATCAAGCAAGATCTAAAGCTTGGGCAAAAATTACTTCACCTGACCATCCCGGATATGCTTCTGTACAAAAGTTAATGTCTGAAAAAGATGGACATACATCTCGTACAAGAGACAATCGAAATGAAATTTTAGATTTAGGTAATCCTAGAAAAATAGACAACTTTCCTAAGAACTAAATGGCACATACAAAAGTAACAAAAACACATTCCCAAAATACAGGGACTGCAAATACATTTAGCTACTCAGGGAGTTTTGATGTATTTAAAGGTACAGAAGTAATAGTATTGTTAGATGGTGCTCCATTAACATTTACTGCTTCTACCATAAATGAATCCGCCTCACCCCGAGAATATACAGTAGATACATCAGCTAAAACCGTACATATAGGTGGAGCTGATTTATCTAGTGGAACTATAACTATAAGACCTGAAACTGATTTAGGTTCTCCTACACCAAGAGCAACTTATCAACCCGGATCATCCGTTACATCTGACGACCTTAATAATAATCAACTTCAATTAATGCGTAAAGCAATGGAGTATGATGAAACTAAGATGTCAACGACTGGTTCATCAGTTATGACTGGTGACTTGCAATTAGGTCAAAATATTAGTATTAAGTTTGAAGGTTCTGCAGATGATGCACATGAAACTACATTAACAGCAGCTAATGCTACTTCGGACAAAACTATTACTCTTCCTGATACCACAGGTACAGTCGTAACAACTGGAGATACAGGAACAGTAGCAACTGCTATGATTGCAGCTGACGCAGTTAACGGTACAAAAATAGCCGACGACTCTATTAACTCAGAGCATTATGTTGATGGGTCTATTGATACAGCTCACATAGCTGACAGTCAAATTACATCTGCAAAAATTGTTAATGGTACTATTGTTGCTGATGATTTAGCATCTGATGCAGTAACTACTGTAAAGATTACAGACTTAAATGTAACTACAGCTAAGATTGCAGCAGACGCAATTACTGGAGCTAAGATAGCTGATAACGCTGTAGATTCTGAACATCTAGCAGCTGACTCTATTGATGCTGAACATTATGCAGCAGGTTCTGTAGATACTACAGCTCTTGGTGCTGATGCGGTAACTAATGCAAAGATAGCTGACGACAGTATAGATTCTGAACATTATGTAGACGAATCTATTGATACAGCTCATATAGGTGGAGCACAAGTTACAGATGCAAAACTTGCTTCTAACTCAGTAACAGAATCTAAAATTTTAGATAGTGCAGTAACAAGTTCTAAAATATCTTCTGGTAATGTTACATTGCTTAAGTTACATAGTGATTTAAGATCAACAAGTATATCTAATAGTGATGTACAATTACCAACATCTGGAGCTGTTGTAGACTATGTTGCAGCACAAATTGCACCTATTGGTGGTCTTGAAGTTATAGCAGATGAAGATAACTTCCCAACATCTCAACCCGGTTCTGGAGTTGTAATTAGTATTTCTGATGCAGCTGGAATTGTAGTTAGTGGTAGTGGAACATCTACTACTGCAAGAACTGCAGGTAATGGATCTGACAACGTAACAATTAATAATTTCCCTTCTAGTCTATATGGAGAAACATTAGCCTCTGGTGTAGGTTTAATGGTTTCATCTACTGGATCTAGTAATATATATAATTATCATAAATTATTAGCAGCTGAAACAGATGTTAAACAACTTTCTGATGATATTAATGATTTTAATGCTCGTTATCGTGTAAATGCTGGAGAACCCGGATCTAATAATGATGAAGGTGACTTAGTATTTGACACAAACGCTAATAAGATGAAGGTCTATGATGGTTCATCTTGGGGAGAAGTTACATCAACTGGTGATTTTAAATATTTATTTTTATGTCCAGCTGGTGGTAGTGGAGCACCTACCTTAAATGGTAGTATAGCTACATACGACTTACGTGAAAGTAGTAATTCTGGATCAGCTGCTGCTGTAACAACTGCAGCTCAATTAATAGTTTCAATTAATGGTGTAATACAAAAAGCTAATACAGGGACTTCTGCACCTTCAGAAGGTTTTGCTATTGTAGATGGTAATACTATTGTATTTGGTGCGAATTTAAATACTGGAGATGAAGTATTTATCATACAAATAGGATCTGCTGTAACCGTTCCTACACCGGGAGATGGTACAGTTAGTTCAGCTAAAATTGCAAGTGGAGCAGTTACCACAGATAAGATTGCAGATGATGCAGTTACAAATGCAAAAATAGGTGATGGAGCTATTAGTAATGCCAAAATATCAAATGGTCAAATAACTGGTGGAAAGATGGCTAATAGTGCTGTTGGCACAACCCAGTTAGCAGATGAAGCAGTAACACAAGCAAAACTTAATTTTCCAGTTTCTAATCGTAATTTAATAGTCAACGGAGCTATGCTAGTGGCTCAACGTGGTACAACATCTACAACATCTGGTTATGGGAGTGTTGATAGATTTGCGAGTTTTTTTGGGGGCACAGATGAAAATGTTACTGGTGCACAGGTTGATGTAGCGAGTGGAACAACACCTTACAGTTTAGGTTTTAGAAAAGCACTTAAACAAACAAACGGAAATCAAACAAGTGGTGCAGGTACAGATGATAGTGTCCAAATACAAACTAGATTAGAAGCTCAGGATCTTGCAAGTAGTGGTTGGAATTATACATCAAGTTCAAGTTTTATAACATTTTCTTTTTGGTGTAAATCAAGTGTTGCACAAAATTTCTATGGTTATTTAAGAACTAAAGATGGTACAGAACAAAGATATGCTTTTGAAACTGGTTCTTTAACTGCTGATACTTGGACAAAAATCACTAAAACAATTCCTGGAAATTCTAATTTACAGTTTGATAATAATGCGGACCAAGGATTAGAAGTAAATATATCACCATTTTTTGGAACAGCTTTTACAGACTCAGGTGTCTCTTTAAATACTTGGGGTGCATATTCATCTAGTGCGAGAATGCCAGATTATACTTCAACTTGGTACACAACAAATGATGCAACATTTGAAATTACGGGAGTGCAATTAGAAGTAGGCAGCGTGGCAACAGATTTTGAGCATAGGTCATTTGCACAAGAGCTTGCTTTATGTCAGAGGTATTTTTATATGGCAGCTTCTGGTGCTGACTCTTCAACTGCTACTGTTGCACTAGCATTTGCTTATCAAACAACCAGTGCAAGAGCCGTTATTCATTTTCCAGTTACAATGCGTACAGTACCTGATAATTACGAGGTTGGTGGAACAGACTACTTTAGAGTATTTCAAGGTAATGGAGTAAATGACTATCCTGACACTGTGGGTACTGCTAACGAGCGACCTAATATGGCAGAGATCAATTTAACTGATGACGTGTCTGGATTAACAGTAGGGCAAGCTTGTTTATTTAGGCTTAACAATGCTGCCGCTAGAATAGGTTTTACAGCAGAACTTTAATTATGGCAAATTACAAACTCATTAAAAACGTTGACACAGGGGTCATTAATAAAGTGACTACTACTAAAGGCAATGTAAAATACACTATTAACTTTAACCCAGAAAGTAGTTTATATCAAGAGTACCTAGAATGGGTAGCAGAGGGAAATACAGCAGAGGAGGCTGATTAATGGTATTAACACAAGTAAAATACAAACAAACCGGAACAGGTGCCTCAGTTAGAACTTTATCTAATAATTTTGCTGACACTTTTTCTGTTAAAGATTTTGGAGCAACAGGTGATGGAAGTACTAATGATACGACAGCTCTTCAAAACGCTCTTAACGCAGCTGCAGGTACTGCTAAATTATATTTACCTGCTGGAACATACATAGTTCACGATACTCTTGTTGTTCCTAGTAATACACATTTTGTAGGATCTGGGGAACTAAGTATTATTAAAATGAACAGTTCTATTGAACCAAGAACAACTTTAGTTCGTACAGGACAAAGAAACGATAAAAAGAAAAATATAATAATTGAAAACATGACGTTGGACTTTAACAAGGCACGTCATTCTGTAAGTGCTGGTTCTTACCCAGCTGATTCTATAATTGATGATACAAGTTTAGGTGGTGATGCTTATCAAGATCATTGGGGTTGTACGTTAAGTATATGTTTTAGTGAAAACGTATTAATTAATAATGTTAGAGCTTTAGATGCTTACAAACATTGTATAGATGTAAGTTCTCCTAAATACAGAAGCAGTACTGCTGTTAATGAAAGTGATTTTGAAGATGTTACTAACTTAGCTACTTCTATAGCAACTCCACAAATTTATGACACAGTAAGTCGCACAGGTACTTCAACTGGATCAAGCTACACCCTTACTGTAACGTTAACTTCACATGGTTTTAGTGTTGGAGATAGAGTTTATTTAGATGTTACTGGTACATCCCATGATGGAGTATACGAAATTCAAACAGTAGCAGATGCTAATACTTTTACTGTTACTACGGAAACTACAAGTAGTCATACTAATCAAAGTTGTACCGTTATTCAAGATCAAGGTTCTAGACAGGTAACAATACAAAATTGTTATGCTAAAGGTGCTGGTGATGATAATATTACAACTCACTTTTCTAGTGAAGTTTTGATTACAGGATGTACTTCAGAATATCCTTGTGGAAAACTTGTTGGAACTAATTCTAATTGTTATGAAATAGATGATGGCAGTAGAAATGTAACAATTACAGATTGTACAGCTCTTGGAGGTGTCAAAGGTATACAAATTAAAGGTCATCGTTACTCACCAGCTCCTTACAACGTAACGGTAGATGGAGTAAGAATAATTAACTGTGCTCAAGGTTTAGATATCAAACATTTAAGTTGGGGTGAACTTTGGGCAAATACTTCTACTGGTGGTGGTACTATTACCAACCCTGCTGGTCAAATTAAAACAGGAAGTATTACATATACAGGTGGAAGTCCTACTGCTAAAAATGTATCAGTATCTAACGTACAAATTATTGCACCAAGATCAGTAAAAACTGAAGAAAGTAATGCTGTTCAAGCAGTAGAAGAGGCAGTAATGGTTTATGCTTATGAAAATGTTGTTCTTAATAATATTGTAGTTAATGAAGGTACAAATGATATAGCTGGAGATTATAGTCTTGCTAATGGTCAATCTAATATGACCAGCGTAGTTCGTGTATATTTAGGTGCTCAAAACGTAAGTTTTAATAATTTAAGTATTAATGGATTTAAGGATGCTGCGGTTGGATTTTATGTTACATCTACTATATTAGATCACATAAATGTTGATGGACTAATAATACAAGGTGGACCAAAAGATGGTGTTCATTTTCAAGGTTCTTCTGCTACTCCTGAAGCTTCCGGCTCAATAGATAATTTTTATATTACTGGAGATCATAGTTCTACTTCAGGATCTAAAGGTTTACAAAATGATCTTTTCAATATAAGAATTGGATCAGGACGTGTTACTGGATATGAAACAAACTACGATCTTGTTCATAACAAAGGTCCTAACTATCCAGCATTCTGGGGTAACCAAGACACCAGCCACGATGTGACATCTGGAACATGGACAGCTTTAGTAAATATGGGTTCTAATAATCATGGTGCTATAGCTGGCGAAGGAGGTCATTTTGCAGAGGCTACTGGAAAATTTACAGTTCCAAATGATGGTGCTGGTCTTTATTTTTTAACTGCTAATGCTGCAATGGAAGATTTGGATGAAAATGATTATGTTCGTTTACGTTTTTTTAAAAATGGTTCTGCTATAGGACCATTTAGTCAAGCTAGGCAAAGTCATATATCTAGCAACAATATAAATACATGGGGTGCTGCGTTAAATGGTATTTATAAATTAGATGCTGGAGATTATATCGAAGCAAGAGTATATCATAATCTTGGAAATAGTGGTACTGAACCTACCGAAGATGTAGGATGTTGGTTTGGTGGATTTAGGATTGCAAGTTTCTAGTGGAAATACCCACCATAGTAATTCCACCGGTAGATAATATAAAAACAATATCTATACCTTTACCTACAGCTAACGTACCAAGTTATGTACCATTAGTTGTACCTCCTAGTGATTTAAGACGACCTCAAGGTACAGAACCTGAGGCAACAGAAGAAACAGATACCGGAATAAGAAAAGTAGATATACCAGTATTAGATATAAAATTACCAGTACCTGAAAATGAAATATTAATTACTGCTGGTACAACTGCAGTAGTTTCTGTTGCAGCCACCCTTACAGCTACTGCAGCTTTTAAATGGGTCGTAACTGCACTTAAACCTATATTAAAAACAACATGGAAGAAATTAAGCCAGAAAAACCAAAAGGCATAATAAGTAAACTAAAAGATGCTGCTGAAGATAAAGAGCATCAAATAGAAATCTTAGGTACCTTTGTTAGATTAGGTGTAGTTGTCTGGTCTGGGTTTATTATTACTATGAATTACGTAGATATACCGATGGTAAAGAAATCTGGTAACTCTGATATAACTTTTGTTGCATCAGTATTTACCGGTGCACTTGCGACTTTTGGTTTGACTACGGGGAAAAATGGTGGTACTAAAGGTCCAGTAAACTGCCCAATGAATAAAAAAATTGACAAACCAAAAGCATGAAAAAATTTATTCTGCTTTTAGCTCTGTTATCACCCAGCATAGCTAGAGCCAATACTGTCACTCCCCAGTTCACAACAGGGAGTATGAACTCAACGACCACTACAGTTCAAACTATAACCGAGGTAGAACAACGTCAGGTTTTTGGAGCTGAAGTGAACACGTGGAACGGTAGTAATATTACAGCATCAGCTAGTGCTGGTATTGCTGGTGGAGATGCAGTATTTACTGTAACTGATACCGCATTACCTTGGTCATTAGAGACAACAACTAGAGCTGCTGGATTAGTTGAACAATGGGATACTACAAGAAATTATACAATAAACTCTACTACTACTTCACTCTCTGTATTCTCTCAGTAAGTCCAGTAGTAGCAGGAGATACTAATAATAGTGCAAATCCAGTCGCCGCAGCGACAGGAAATGTTACAAATAGTGCCGTGCAATTTCAGAACAATGGAGCTTCGTCACGGCAGTCTTATGGTCCATCTATTCAATGTAATGGATCAACAATGACGTTTAGTCCTTTTTATATGGGAAGCCATGTTAATCCGTATTCTGCGGATGAAGATACAAGAAACTTATACCCTTCTAGTTATCAGTTAAATGAGAACTGGGGATTTCAAATAAGTTTTATGGTTCCTTTAGATAAAAAAGGTCTTAAACAATGTAAAGAGATAGCTAAACGTCAAGAAGAAAAAATGAGATTAGATTACGAATTAGTTCGTGCATTAAAATGTGCAGAGCTAATGCAAAAAGGATTTACTATCCGTCCCGGAACACGTGTATATCATATGTGTTCGGACATCGTACCTATCTCTTCATTAATACCCCCTAAGAAAAAATGATTACTTTACTCAAACCAATTATTTTAGCTTTTGCTAAGTCTGACTCAGTTAAAAGGCTCATTGTAGATGTCCTTAAAAAGCTAGTAGCTACCACAGATAATCAGCTTGATGACCAAGCGGTAGAATTCATCGAAACTAAGATCTTTATATCATCTAAATAGTTT
>FUFK010753677.1_pt1 | contig 12502 bp, 9 predicted proteins | sample 1021851 | NCBI WGS metagenome assembly FUFK01 (sample SAMEA51879418, study PRJEB19060) | metagenome
CGCCGCATCGGCGAAAGCGGGGCGGGCCAGATGACCAAGATGTGCAACCAGATCGCCATCGCCGGGCTGGTGCAGGGCCTCTCTGAGGCGCTGCATTTCGCCGAGAAGGCGGGCCTNGATGGCCGNGCNGTGGTTGAGGTNATCAGNCAAGGNGCNGCNGGNTCNTGGCANATGGNNAACCGCTATGANACCATGCTNGACGANNAGTTNNANCACGGNTTNGCGGTGGATTGGATGCGCAAGGATCTNGGNATCTGTCTGGANACNGCGGATGAGACAGGGGCNAGCCTNCCGGTCACGGCNCTGGTCGATCAGTTTTANAANGANGTGCAAAAGCAGGGCGGCGGGCGTTGGGATACATCGAGCCTGATCAAACGCCTGCGCGCCATGGGCTAAGGCTGTTTGCAAAAGAAAAGGGCGGCGCAGGATGAAACTGGCGCTGCCCTTCAAAGACCATCGGTCGACCCTGCGTTAGGGGATGATCCGCGTGTATTTCGTGCCTTCCAGCGTCGCGCCGATCCGCAGCCCCGCGCGCCCAAAGACCGCTGCGAGAACGGGGGCCATGACGGTGGTTGTGTCGGCGCTCACGCTGTCGCCCTTGTCGGAGATCACATACTCCAGACCGGCGCCAGCCGCCCAACCCGGCGAGCTGCGGAATTCGCGCAGCGCGGGCTCGGTCATGAAGAACAGCACATGCGCATATTGCTGCGCGCCAATCTGCAAACCGCCCGATGCNTTGGTCACCGAATAGTAGTCCACCGTCACGTCGTTGACGCGCAACGCGCCGCGCCCGTAAGCGCCGCCAAAGCCAAGGCCCGCTTCGGTCACCAGCGGCATGACCAGCATGCCATTGGCTTTTTCGGCCAACTGCCGGGTGTTGGGATAGCCGCGGTACATTTCGGCCAGGGTCGCATCGACGCGCGCGTCGATCATGGCGCCGCCCCGTCCGCCAACGCCGTTGCCGCAAGCCGCGGTTGCGCCAAGCGCCGTAAGGGCACCCAAAGTCACAAAGCGCCGGTTATATGTCTGATTGCTCATCTTTTCTGCCTGTATGTTCAAGATCGGTTGCCTGCTGCCGGTTTTCCCGACTTATGCGCGAGATTACGCATAATCACGCGCTTTGTCATGTCGGTTAGACCCTTTGCGCAGATTTACGCCCTCAGGTCACGCGCTTTTGGCCAAAAGCCGGGCAACATCGGGGGCAAAGTAGGTGAGCACCCCATCACAACCTGCGCGCTTAAAGGCCAAAAGGCTCTCCATCATTGCGCGTTCGCCGTCGATCCACCCTTGGTCCGCCGCGCCCCGGATCATGCTGTATTCTCCCGAGACCTGATAGGCAAAGGTCGGCGCGCCAAAGGCGTCTTTCACACGGCGGCAGATATCAAGGTAAGGCATGCCGGGTTTGACCATGACCATATCCGCGCCTTCCGACAGGTCGCGCGCCACCAGCCGCAGGGCTTCGTCGCTGTTGGCGGGATCCATTTGATAGGTCTTCTTGTCGCCTGTGAGTGCCGAGGAGGCACCCACCGCATCGCGGAACGGGCCGTAAAAGGCGCTGGCGTATTTGGCGGCATAGCTCAGGATCATCACGTCATGATGCCCGGCCTGCTCAAGAGCGTCGCGGATCGCGCCGATGCGCCCGTCCATCATGTCCGACGGTCCGATGATATCGGCACCGGCTTCGGCTTGGGCCAGCGCCATCTTAACCAGCGCCTCAACCGTGCGGTCATTCACGATGATGCCATCTTCGACAAAACCATCGTGGCCGTTGATGTTATAGGTGTCCAGCGCCACATCGGTCATCACCACCATCTGCGGCATGGCCTCTTTGATCGCCGCGATGGCGCGGTTGGTCGCGTTTTGCGGATCCCAGGCGCGGGCGCAATCCTCGGTCCGGTCCTCGGGGCCGGTATAGGGAAAGACACAGACCGTACCGATGCCGAGATCCGCCGCCTCGCGCACCGCCGCGACCAGCGTGTCGACCGAGCGGCGCATGACCCCGGGCATGGAGGGGATCGGTTCTTCCACGCCTTCGCCTTCGCGCACGAAAACCGGCCAGATCAGATCGCCCAGATGCAGGTCATTCTCGCGGACCAGCGCGCGAATACCGGCGTTGGCACGGGTGCGGCGCANGCGNGTGGCGGGGAAGGGGGCGTGGACGGGTTGCATCAAAATTACCTCAGAATGGCTTGGCATGGGCTTGCCATGTATTTTTGAACGCCTCAACCCTATGAATTGTCGCGCCGGACCGCTAAGAGATGCGAACTTAAATTTCGGACGAGCACGCCTTGGACTGGTACCAGACCCTTTTCGAAATGATTGACATGCGCTCTTTCTCGAACCTTTGGTTCTGGATCGCGCTGGCTGTGATGTGGTCGACCGCAAGCCATTGGGTGCTGGGCGTGCCCTTTGACATGGTGCTGCGTGCCCGACGTTATGGGGGCGAGGCGCAGGCCGATCTCGAAGACATCGTGCGGATCAACGTGAACCGGCTGCTCTATATCTCGCAGGTCTCGGGGCTTTGGCTTTTGGGGCTGGGTTTTTTCGTGCTGACCTCTCTGGTGCTTTTGGGGTTCGTCTATGCCATCGAATTCGCCCAGGCCCTGCTGCTGCTGGGGTTCCCCATGTCGCTGGTCGGGCTGCTGAGCCTGTCGACCGCGCGGCTTATCCGCATCGAAGGCTCCACCGGCGACGTGTTGCAGCGGCGCCTGATGCGGCACCGGCTTTATACCCAGATCATCGGCATGTTCTCGATCTTCGTAACCGCCCTTTGGGGAATGTATCAAAATCTAAGCATTGGCCCGCTGGCGGGTTGACAGGCCCCCCATGAGGCCCAATTGAGACCCGATGAACGATCCGCGCAATATCACCCTCTCTGGCGTTCCCGAAGGCTATGATGCCCGCGCCATTCTTGATGAAATCGCCAAGGGCGGCCAGCCGGTGGTCCATGTGGCGCGCGATGACAAACGCATGGCGGCGATGCAGGCCGCTTTGCGGTTTTACGCGCCCGACATGCCGGTCGTCACCTTCCCAAGCTGGGATTGTCTGCCCTATGACCGCGTATCGCCCAACGCCGATATCTCGGCGCAGCGGATGGCGACACTGGCCGCGCTGGTGCATGGGATGCCCCAGCAGTTCGTTCTGCTGACGACGCTGAACGCGGCCAGCCAACGTATCCCCGCACGCGAGACCCTGCGTGACGCGGCCTTTGCAGCGCGCGTGGGCAGCCGGATCGACGAAAAAGCCCTGCGCGCCTTTCTGGTGCGCATGGGCTTTGTGCAAAGCCCCACGGTNATGGAGCCGGGCGACTACGCCGTGCGCGGTGGGATCATCGACATCTACCCGCCCGGCGACCTTGGCCCGGTGCGGCTTGATCTTTTCGGGGACGTGCTGGACGGGGCGCGGCGGTTTGATCCGGCCACGCAGCGCACCACGGAAAAGCTTGATCTGGTGGAGCTTGCCCCGGTCAGCGAGGTCATCCTTGACGACGCGGCGATCACCCGTTTCCGGCAGAACTACCGCATCGAATTCGGCGCAGCGGGCACCGATGATCCGCTCTACGAGGCGATCAGCGCAGGCCGCAAACATCAAGGCGCGGAACATTGGCTGGCGTTTTTCCACGACAACCTGGAAACGCTCTTTGACTATTTGCCCAAAGCCACGATTACGCTGGACGATCAACTGACGCCGATGCGTCTTGCCCGATGGGAGACCATCGCCGACCAATATGAGACGCGCAAACTGGCGATGAAGACGCGCTCTAAGATGGACAGCGTCTATAAACCCGCGCCGCCCGAGGGGCTGTACCTGACCGATGATGCATGGACCCAAGCGCTGCTGGATCATCGGGTGATACAATTTAACCCGCTGCCACAGCCCACGGGGCCGGGGGTGCTGGACGCAGGGGCCCGGCTCGGGCGCAATTTCTCCCCCGAGCGCCAGCAGGAATCTGTCAGTCTTTTCGGGGCATTGGCTGCGCATATTAAAGCAAAGCTTGAAGTTGGTCCGGTGTTGATCGCCAGCTACTCCGAAGGCGCGCGCGAACGCCTGACTGGGCTCATCGAAGACGAAGGTCTGGCCGAGGCGATCCCGGTGATGGACGCCACCCGCATCGGAAAACGCGGGCTGCATCTGGCGGTCTGGGCGCTGGAACACGGGTTCGAGGCGCCGGGCATGACGGTGATCTCAGAGCAGGACGTGCTGGGGGACCGGTTGATCCGCGCCCCGAAACGCAAACGTCGGGCCGAGAATTTCCTGACCGAAGCCCAAAGCCTCAGCCCCGGCGATTTGGTGGTTCATGTCGACCACGGCATTGGGCGCTATCACGGAATGGAGGTGGTCACCGCCGCAGGTGCTGCCCATGAATGTCTCGTTTTGGAATATGCCGAACAATCAAAGCTTTACCTGCCGGTAGAGAATATCGAATTGCTGTCGCGCTACGGCCATGACGAAGGGCTGCTGGACAAGCTCGGCGGCGGGGCGTGGCAGTCCAAGAAAGCCAAGCTCAAAGAGCGTATCCGCGAGATGGCGGACAAGCTCATCCGCATAGCGGCCGAACGCGCGCTGCGCAAAGCGCCGGTCCTCGACCCGCCACCGGGCATGTGGGATGCCTTCTCAGCCCGTTTTCCGTATACGGAGACCGACGACCAGCTGCGCGCCATTGCCGATGTGGTGGATGATCTGACCAGCGGCAATCCGATGGACCGTCTGGTTTGCGGCGATGTGGGCTTTGGTAAAACCGAAGTTGCGATGCGGGCGGCCTTTGTCGCGGCGATGTCGGGTGTTCAGGTGGCGGTGATCGCGCCTACGACACTGCTCGCCCGGCAGCACTACAAAAGCTTTGCCGAACGCTTTCGCGGCTTCCCGATCGAAGTGCGCCAACTCAGCCGCTTTGTCTCGGCCAAAGAGGCAGCAGCGACGCGCGATGGGATGGCGAAGGGCACGGTCGATATCGTCATCGGCACTCATGCGCTGCTGGCCAAAGGCATCCGGTTCAAAGACCTCGGCCTGCTGGTGATCGACGAAGAGCAGCATTTCGGCGTGACCCACAAGGAACGGCTGAAGTCCCTGCGCACCGATATCCACGTACTGACCCTGACCGCCACACCGATCCCCCGCACGTTGCAACTGTCGCTGACGGGCGTGCGCGATCTGTCAATCATCGGCACGCCGCCCGTCGACCGCCTCTCAATCCGCACCTATGTGAGCGAGTTCGACGCGGTTACCATCCGCGAGGCGCTGCTGCGTGAGCATTATCGGGGCGGGCAGAGTTTCTATGTGGTGCCCCGCCTGAGCGATCTGCGTGAGATCGAAGATTTCCTTCAGGCGCAGCTGCCGGAACTCTCNTACGTCGTCGCCCANGGTCAGATGGCACCGGGNGAGTTGGATGANCGGATGAACGCCTTTTANGATGGCAAATTCGACATTCTNCTGGCNACGACGATCGTNGAATCCGGCCTCGANATTCCTACGGCCAACACCATGGTCGTGCACCGCGCCGATATGTTCGGNCTTGCGCAACTGTATCANATCAGGGGCCGCGTGGGCCGCTCGAAAACNCGTGCCTATGCCTATCTGACCACCAAGCCGCGCGCGAAGCTGACGGATACGGCGCAGAAACGTCTGCGGGTATTGGGCAGCCTTGATACGCTCGGCGCGGGCTTCACCTTGGCCAGCCAAGACCTTGATATTCGCGGGGCGGGCAACCTGCTCGGCGAAGAGCAATCCGGCCAGATGCGCGATGTGGGCTTTGAGCTTTACCAGTCCATGCTGGAAGAGGCGATCGCCAAGATCAAGGCAGGCGAGATGGAGGGCCTTAGCGAGGCCGACGAACAATGGGCGCCGCAGATCAACCTCGGCGTGCCGGTGCTCATTCCTGAGGATTACGTGCCTGACCTTGATGTGCGTCTTGGCCTCTACCGCCGCCTGAGTGAGCTATCGACCAAAGTGGAACTCGAAGGCTTTGCCGCTGAATTGATCGACCGGTTTGGCAAGCTGCCAAAAGAGGTGAACACCCTCATGCTGGTGGTGCGGATCAAGGCGATGTGCAAGCGCGCCGGGATCGCCAAGCTCGATGGTGGGCCGAAGGGCGCGACGATCCAGTTCCACAATGACAAATTCGCCTCGCCCGAGGGGCTGGTGCAGTTCATTCAAGACCAGCGTGGGCTGGCCAAGGTCAAGGACAACAAGATCGTCGTGCGCCGGGATTGGAAGACGGATGCCGATAAGATCAAAGGCGCCTTTGCCATCGCACGCGATTTGGCCGAACATGTGATCGCAAAAGAAAAGACCGCAAAAAAGGCTAAGGCAAAGGGCTAAGCCCCGAAAGGGCGGCGGTTATTCCGCCGCCGCCGGCTGTCGGTTTTCCATCCGCCCCATATAGAGCATCAGAGCGTAAGCTCCGCAGGCCATGAGCAGCATCGCCAGCGCCANTGGCTTGGTCGTGCCGTCGAACATCAACCCCACGGGCGAGGCGATGAGCGCGGCCAGCACAGTTGAAATCGCCCCCACGACCGAGGCGGCCATGCCCGCGATATGGCCCATCGGCTCCATCGCAATGGCATTGAGGTTGCCCAGCGTCAGTCCCGCTTGGAAGAACAGGCAGGTTTGGAAGAACACAAAGGCGGCAAAGCCGTAAGGGTCGGGCAGGGCGCCAAGGTTCAGGAAATACATGGCTCCTGACAGCACGATTTGAAAGCCAAAGGCGATGCTCACCAATCGGCGCATGCCATAGCGCACGACCAGCAGCGCATTGATCAGGCTGGCGCTGGCCGCCACGACGGCGATACCGCCAAACCAGAGCGGGAAGCTTTCGCCCCGGCCATAGACGGTGTCATAAATCGGCTGCACCAGCATGATCATCGAAAATAGCATCGCCAAGGCCAGCGATTGCACGAGGATCGACAGGCGCACCGTGCGGTGGCCGACCAATTCGCGCACTGCGCCGATGATCAGCCGCGCGCGCAGGGGGCGACGGTTTTCCGGCGGCAATGTTTCGGGCAGGCGCAGGCCCATCCAAACTACTGAGATGATTGAAAACGCCATGAAAGCGATGAAGATCGCGCGCCAGCCCGCCGTGTGAATGATCCCCGCGCCCAACATGGGTGCCATGGCGGGCACCAATGCGAAGACCATCATCACCACCGACATGATCCGCGCCATCTCGCGCCCGGCATAGAGGTCACGAATGATCGCCACGGCCACCACGCGGGGACCAGAAGCGCCGAACCCCTGAAAGATACGGGCCACGAGCATGACTTCCAGTGAGTTGCTCATCCATGCCACGAAGGCCGACACCGAATAAAGTGCTGCGCCGCCAAAGACCACGTTGCGCCGCCCGAATGCATCCGACAACGGCCCGCTAAAGAACGTGCCCAACCCCATGCCCAGCACGAAGGACGTGAGGATCAGCGGGGCGCGGTGGGCGATCTCGGGCGAGAGTTCTGCCGCGATCTCGGGCAGGGCGGGCAGCATCGCATCAATGGAAAAGGCGATGGTCGCGGTCATCATCGCGATGAGGGCGACGAATTCGATCCGCCCCATGGAGAATTTTGGATTTTCGGTGGTCACGAACGCGCGCTCCGGCGATTGTCCCGAACGGCGGATCCGTCTGGGCAGGCTTCAGGGAATAACTTGTGGTTGCGCTCTCGATAATTGAGAACGCTTAACTTGGCAATGATTGCCGCCCTGTTTAGCTCTGCTGTTTGGTCAGATCGGCAATGACCTGCGCCCATAGCTCGGGCGGCTGTGCACCNGGCACNGCATGGGCATTNGCGATGATGAANGTNGGNACNGAGTTCACCCCCATCTTGCGGCTATGGGCATCGCGGTCGCGAATGTCCTGCGCGTCGACATCGGATTTCAGCAAGCGGGTGACCACGGCGGCGTCCATCTCAATGCTATCGGCGATATCGGCCAGCACTTCGGCATCGCCTATGTCGCGGGCCTCGACGAAATAGGCTTTGAAAAGCGCGGAGACGGCGGCGGTTTGGCGGCCTTCGATCCCGGCCCAATGGATCAGACGGTGCGCGTCCAGCGTGTTGGGCGTGCGCTGCATGGCCTCGAAGTTGATGTTCAGACCGGCCTTTTCGGCATGTTCCACGACCGGTGCATAGGCGCGTACGGCGCCCTCTTTGCCGCCGAACTTGCCTTCTAGATAGGCGCGACGGTCCATGCCCTCGCGCGGCATCTCGGGGTTCAGCTGGAACGGGTGCCATTCAATTGCGAAAGGATGGTTGGGGTGATCCTGCAAGGCGCGGTCCAGATGCGCCTTGCCGATATAGCACCATGGGCAGATCGGGTCTGACATGATATCGAGTTTGATCGCTTCGGCCATGGTAAACCCCATCTGTTGCTGCGCAACGGGCATAGCGGGCCGGGGCGGGTATCGCAAGCGGGCAGCGTTGCAAGCGCCTTTGGGCGCGGCTATAGCAGGTCCATGACAGACACGCCGCCCCGTTCCATGATCCAGATCGCCCGCGAAAGCGGCGCGAACGAGACCGCCCCGCCGGTCGACCTTGGTGCGCGGGTGCGCGAGCTGCGCAAGGCGCGCAACTGGACGTTGGAGCAGGCGGCGCGGCAGGCCGGGCTGGCGCGCTCAACCCTTAGCAAGATCGAAAACGGGCTGATGTCGCCCACCTATGACGCGCTGAAAAAGCTCGCCGTGGGGTTGGAGATCACGGTGCCGCAGTTGTTCACCCCGCCTGCGGGGGAAAAGATCACTGGCCGCATGGCCGTGACCCGCGCCGAAGAGGGCGCGGCCAAGGCCACCGGCACCTATGAGCATGTTCTGCTGGCCGACGCCCTGCGCAAGAAACAGATGCTGCCCTACCGCGCCCGCATCCGCGCGCGCCGGATGGAGGAATTCGACGGCTGGGTGCGCCATGACGGGGAGGAATTCCTCTATGTGCTGACCGGCATGGTGCGGCTTTTTACCGAGTTCTACGAACCCGTCGACATGCGCCGGGGCGATAGCGCCTATTACGACGCCACCATGGGGCACAATGTCGTCTCGCTCAGCGATGAGGATGCGACGATCCTCTGGGTGACCTCACTGGTCTGAATTCTCTGCCGGTTTCCACCACCAGACTTCGGGCATGAAGTTCGGCCCGTCGCCATATAGCGGGATCGTGTCTGGGTAAGCCATGCGGGCGTCATGGGCGATCAGCCCCTCGTCGAACTGCCAGAACGGAATGACATAGCGCCCGGCGGTCAGGATACGGTCGAGCGCGCGGGTGGCGGCGACGAAATCCGCTGTCTCGCGGGCCTGCAGCATCTGGTTGATCATCGCATCCACCGCCGGAGAGCGCACGCCCATCAGGTTGCGCGTGCCGGGCAGGTCGGCAGCCTCCGACCCCCAATAAAACCGCTGCTCCGTGCCGGGGCTGAGCGATAGGGCGCGGCGGAAGAAGGTCATGTCGAAGTCATATTCGTTCTGACGCGCCACGAATTGCGCGTCATCAACCGTTTCAATCTGCGCTGTGATCCCGAGCCGCTTTAGCGCCTGCGTGTAAAGCTCTGCAATCGCTAGGTTTTCACGGCTGCCCTTCGACAGAAGAATGGAGAATGTAAGCGGCGTGCCATCCGCCCGGCGCATGACGCCGCCTTCGGCCTGATAGCCTGCGGCATTAAGCTGCTGCATCGCGGCACGAATGCCCGAGCGGTTGCGGACAGAGCCATCGGCCACCGGCAGCCGATAGCCATCCACCGTGCCCGGCGGCAGCGTGTCGGCGTAATCGGCCAGCAGGTCAAAGACCCGGCCCGTCGCCGGGCCATCGCGCATGGCAAGGTCGGAGTTTGAGAAATAGGAGGTGATCCGGGGCAGGGCACCGCCGGTCAGCGTCTCGTTGATATACTCAAAGTTAAAGGCCGAGATCAGCGCGTCGCGCACCCGCCAATCGTCAAAGGGCGCGCGGCGGGAATTCATCACAAAGCCCGTCATGCCCGAGGGTTTGCTGTGCGGAAANCTGGATTTCACCACCTCGCCCCGACTGATCGCCGGGAAGTCGTATTGCGTGGCCCAAGTCTCGGCGTTGAATTCACGCACGGCTGAGATTTGGCCGGCTTTAAATGCCTCGAACAACACATTGGCATCGCCGTAGAAGTCGATCTTGACCTCATCGTAATTATGCGTGCCGCGGCGGAAGGGTACATCGGCCCCCCAGTAGTCAGGATTGCGCGTCAGCGTCACGTGGCGGCCCGCTTGATAGTCGCTGATGACGTAAGGGCCAGTTCCTAGTGGTATTTCGGTCAAAGAGGCATTGGCGAAGTCCTGTCCTTCCCACTGCGCTTTGCTGAGGATGGGGCGCATCCCGGCGAGCAGGGCAAGCTCACGGTTGTCGCTGTCAAAGGTCATCCGCAGGCTGCGCGGACCGGTCTGTTCGATGCTTTCAATCTGTTGGCGCAGCCCGTGGTAGCGGGGGTGGCCCTCAGTGCCCAGCAGATCGAAAGAAAAGATCACATCCTCGACCGTGACCGGGCTGCCATCGGAAAACCGCGCCTCTTCGCGCAGGGTGAACTCAACCCACGAACGGTCATCGGGCACTTCGATCGTCTCGGCCAGCAGCCCATAAAGCGCAAAGGGTTCGTCCCATGATCGCCCCATCAAAGTCTCATGGGTGAAATGCGGCAGCTGCCAAGGCGCGGTGCCTCTACGGACGAAGGGGTTAAGGCTGTCGAATCCCCCGGTATTGCCCAAAACGATCTCGCCCCCCTTGGGGGCATCGGGATTTACATAAGGCAGGGCGGCAAAATCGGCGGGCAGGGCTGGGTCGCCGTACATGGCGATTCCATGCTGAGGGGCCGCCAAGGCCCCGCCAGAGAGCAGAATCAGTGAAGAAAGGGCCGCAACGCCCCGGCCTGTCGAGAAAAAATCCCAGCTCATTTTTGAAACAATCACGATCTGCCCTTATTTTGTTGGAGTTAATCCATACCCGCGGATTCCCGCCTTATCAAACTTTTAGCTTGGATTGTGACCGTAGTAGGCGTATACAGAGGTCACTGCTCGATAGGTTTCTTGCCTGTATGAAACCTGCCTCAATAACTTACGCCCGCCTCGTGCGGGCGTTTTTTTTGGCCTATTGCTTGCCGCCTCCCTTCCTTGGCGGTTTCGCGCGCAAACCCTTTCCCTTTGCCGCCGTCGCAGTACATGATGCAGTCGCAGCATGAACAAGGAGACGCGCCATGGCTTTCACCATCGACCTGTCCGGCAAGACAGCCGTCATCACCGGATCGAATTCTGGAATCGGACTGGGCATCGCCTGGGAATTGGCGCGTGCCGGGGCCGATATCGTGTTGAACTCTTTTACCGATGACGAGGCGGATCATGCCTTGGCGCAGAAGATGGCCGAGGAATGCAACGTAACCGCCCGGTACATCAAGGCCGATATGTCAAAGGGGGCGGAGTGTCGGCGTTTGATCGCCGAAGCCGGGTCTTGCGACATTCTGGTGAATAACGCAGGCATCCAACATGTCGCTCCGATCCCTGAGTTTCCGGCCGAGAAATGGGATGCGATTATCGCAATCAACCTTTCGTCGGCCTTTCACACCACTGCCGAAGCGCTGCCGATGATGCGCAAAGCAGGCTGGGGCCGCGTGATCAACATCGCCTCGGCGCATGGCCTGACGGCCTCGCCCTATAAATCAGCCTATATCGCCGCGAAACATGGGATTGTGGGCCTCAGCAAGACCACCGCGCTGGAAACGGCGAAGGAGCCAATCACCTGCAACGCGATTTGCCCGGGTTATGTGCTGACCCCCATCGTCGAAAAACAGATCCCCGACACGATGAAGGAATACGACATGAGCCGCGAGGAGGTGATCGAGCAGGTCATGCTCACGCGCCAGCCTTCGCGTGAATTTGCCACGGTCGAGCAGATGGGCGGCACGGCGACGTTTCTCTGCTCTGACGCGGCGGCCCAGATCACCGGCACGACCATCAGCGTCGATGGCGGCTGGACAGCGTTGTAAGCGCCGTGGCGGTCAAAAAACGCATTAACCTCGCCCTCCAAGGGGGCGGCGCGCATGGCGCTTTCACTTGGGGGGTGTTGGATCGGCTGTTGCAACAGGACGATCTTGAGATCTGCGGCATCTCCGGCACGTCTGCCGGGGCGCTGAATGGCGCGGCGCTGAAATCGGGCATGATCTCGGGCGGGCGCGAGGGTGCGCGTGAGAACCTTGATTGGCTCTGGACGCAGGTGTCGGGCATTTCCGACCTGCGGCTGTCACATTGGCTGGCGCCTTTTGGGCTGGATAAGCTCAGTCAGGCGATGGAATATTCCCTGCCCATGGCGATCTCAGACTCGCTGACGCGGGTCGTGTCGCCCTATGCCTATGGGCCGTTCTATCGCAATCCACTCGAAGATGTCGTGGCGCGGTTCGACTATGGCAAAGTGGGGGCGCAGAAACCGCCGTTTTTCTTTGTCTGCGCCACACGGGTGCGCAACGGCAAGATCAGAGTGTTCGAGGGAGATGAGATCGGCCCTGCCGCGCTGCTGGCCTCGGC
>FUFK010042135.1_pt1 | contig 12501 bp, 9 predicted proteins | sample 1021851 | NCBI WGS metagenome assembly FUFK01 (sample SAMEA51879418, study PRJEB19060) | metagenome
TTTTTGTGGCTCCCGGTAGGTCTCACCCGGGATTATTCCTAACGCGTGCCGCGCATAGCATTCAAGACCAATGGGCCACAGCTTGAGCGCTTGCACGCTCGAGCCTTTTAGAAAAGATAAAAAGATCCGAGGGCCTTGCGCCCGAGGGCGCACACTAGGCCCACCGATCCCAGGACCACTGGATTGAGGCCGGCGTGCTTTGTTTTAATAACCGCGGTAACAGGCCTAACGCTGTATCCAGCGCCAATAGTCCAGGGATCAGTACTAGTGGCTCGAGGTAAGATGGAATACTCACAAATTGTCACCATCCGACGTGCGCTATAATCACACTAAGTATTGGGTCCACCTAGATATAGTCCCGTAACGTCGAGACGCCCTAAACTAGTTCTGATCCCAGAACCCTGTTAGGTACTCTCACTGACATCTAGTACCCCTAAAGCCAGATGTATTTGCACAGGGTTCAGGGATCAGTTCTAGCTGTGCCTACACGCGCGTACTTTAACACAACCAGAAGTTGTCCCTATAAATTAGAACGTGAGAGAGATAATCCCAAAACTAATTTATATAAATCAAATATAATGCTTGACTATCCTATTGTCAAGTGATAAAAAACATTTATGCAAAATAAAAACAGAAAGGCAAAAATGACTAGAATAAGACTAAATCAAGAGTACCGAAATAAAATTGCAAATAGAATGAGGGTACACTTGGAACAAGAGGACACGCAAGAAAAACAAAAGTATGACGAGTTGAAAGGACAACAACTTGACATAAATGATAATGCGTGGAAAATTGCAGAAAAAATTGTTAGACGACATTATACTTTAGATGATGTTGCAAAGGCACAATATCTGCAAGACAAGTTTGAAAATGTGGACACTATCGCAAAGGATAGTTGCTTTCATTTTCACTATCAAGGCGAAGTTGAAAGTAGGGATTATGACAACAATCCTATTATGGAACAGAAATCCATTGAAAAACATTTTGACTTTAGATTAAATGGTTCATTAGATACAGAAAACAATTCATCATATTCAAGAGAAAATGAATATGGTTATGCTTTGTTTCGTGATGAACTTAAAGCACAAGAAAATTGTAATCCTGATATTTTGATTGAACAAGAGGGTAAAGATAACAACCCACATAAAACAAAATATACTGACGCAAACAATAAATATCTTGGCGACGACGATAGTGGTTATGGCAAACAATGGAACGAAAAATATCAATTAGATTTAATTGGTAGAAATTATTGTCGTGATCGGTCAATCGCTTGTAGTGAACAAGAGTTTATGATGTTGCAAGAGTGGAAAGCACAAAAAGGTAGATTTGTTGTTGCTCATCATAAATGGATTAAATCAATTTTAGATCAGATGAAAGAAATTAAAATTGGTTTGAAAGGTTATAAATATTTAGACGAGGCATTGGAACTTTGTACTGAACTAGGTTTAAATATTACTGACGCAGAAATAATTAGAACTAACTCAACAGGACTTGTAATCTATAATCCTAAAAATCTTGCTGAAAGAATTAAAGGAATGAAAAACAAAAATCAGTCAAGACAGGATAAAATAAAGGCAAGATTATTGTATGAAAAACAACAACAACAAAATAGTTTAAACTAACTATTGACAATTATGGGATTATCCATTAAGATAATCCCATAACAGAAAGGTATAAAATGACTAAAACATTCTACATAACTTATTGGGCTAACAAGCACAAAAAACATATAACAAGACAAGGCAAACACGACGATAAAAGCAGATATGGAGTTGCTAAAAATGGAACTGCATATTATGTTTATTATGATATGGACGCACACGGATATAGAACTGCAAGTGGCAGTTGGAAAGTGAGGCATTAATGAACCCATTGGATTTTATTATTTTAATGATAGTTTTTTGTTTTGTTGCGATCATTGGTGTATGGTTAGCAAAAGGAACTGAGGATTTAGTTAATTACAAAAACGAACAATACAGACAAGAACAATTAAGAAAATCGTTTGAAAGGAATAAAAAAAATGAGCAACTATAATTGGTGCCACGGTCCGAGTTGTCATACTCAACAAACACAATCAAGAGTTCGAGGGAGTGGCGATAATAAAGTTCTAAGAACTATTAAAATAAAACAAGGCAGATACAATAGTTATCAAAATGGGATTTGGGATTATTTTTGTAATCAATCTTGTTTAATGGATTTTATTAGAGAGCACATAACTAGTATCATTGCCATTGCGCCAAGGCGCGAGGCTCTTGAAACACCGATCAAGGTTGTAAAAGAAAAGTATGAAAGTTATAGATATAATTGGAATAATGGTTATCAAAATCAGCCAGACCGAGTACCATATATGGCTACAAGAACTATAATTAAAAGTGTTGACAATGATTGATCTATCCTATATGTTAAATGATATGAAAACAGATACAGACAATAGAACAGAAGAAAGACGTAATAGATTTAATGGCGAATCTGTTATGTTAACTAAACAAGAGGCAGCCATTCACGATAAAATATTCTTATGTGAACTAGCTGCAACAATAGAAGACAAGACACTTGGCACAGGTGCGAGCAAGCATTGGGCTACAATGCGTAAGCATTTGGATTGGTTTATGAAACACAATGCCAAAGCTTATATGGTCTTGCTAGACTAATCATCAACCACGGTGCAGGCGCTAGCGCGCCTGCGCTTTTTATTTCTTTTCAATAGAGGTACCAAACCCAATCCCAATCACGTTTAAAAACAAAAGACCACTTCCCCTTTAAATAAAAAGGGGTCCCACTACTTTAGGTTGTAAAGCTTGATTTAGACAGATAACGGTGGTAAAAAACATCTTCACTGTTTAAAAGGTGCAAAAAATTTTAAAAAAATTTTTTATGAAGCAAAATATAGATATAAATAAATTACCTTCCGAAGTTAGAGCCCAGTACAGAAGATTTAAAGTTTTACATGCTGAAAAAAAGATTCAAAGAAAAGCACAAAATGATTTTATGTCCTTTGTCAAAGCTGTTTGGCCTGAGTTTATAGAAGGCGCTCATCATAGAGTCATTGCTAAAAAATTTAATGACTTAGCAGAAAAGAAAATTAATCGATTAATTGTTAACATGCCACCAAGACACACTAAATCTGAGTTCGCAAGTTATCTTTTGCCGGCATGGATGGTGGGTAAAAACCCAAAATTAAAAATTATTCAAGCAACACACACCGGAGAACTAGCAATCAGGTTTGGACGTAAAGCAAAAAACTTAATTGATAGTGAGGAATATTCTAAAATTTTTGAAACTAGACTACAAGAAGACAGTCAAGCCGCTGGTAGATGGGAAACTGCTCAAGGGGGTGAGTATTTTGCAGCTGGTGTTGGCGGTGCAATCACGGGCCGTGGTGCAGACCTCTTGATTATTGACGATCCGCACTCGGAACAAGACGCAATGTCAGCAAATGCGTTTGAAAATTGTTATGAATGGTACACATCAGGACCACGTCAAAGGCTTCAACCAGGCGGACAAATAGTTTTAGTTATGACACGTTGGTCAAAAAAAGATTTAACAGGAATTTTGATGGATAATCAGAAAAAAATTAAAGGTGATCAGTGGGACGTGGTCGAATTTCCGGCAATCATGGACCACGGAACTGAAAAAAAACCAGTTTGGCCGGAATATTGGAAATTAAAAGAATTAGAATCGGTAAAAGCAACACTTCCTGTTGGAAAATGGAATGCACAATGGATGCAAGAGCCAACTTCTGAAGAAGGAGCGTTAATAAAACGAGAATGGTGGCGAAAATGGGATAAAGAATTTTTACCAGACGTAACTTACGTCATTCAAGCGTACGATACTGCATTTTTAAAAAAAGAAACAGCTGATTACAGTGCAATTACCACTTGGGGTATTTTTTATCCTGTTGAAGGAGGTAAACCCAACATAATTTTACTAGATTCTGTTAAAGATCGTTTTGAATTTCCAGAACTTCGAAGAACTGCTTTAGAACAATATAAATATTGGAATCCTGACATGGTTATCGTTGAGCAAAAAGCATCTGGAACTCCATTAACGCATGAATTAAGACAAATGGACATTCCAGTGATGACATTTACTCCAAGTCGTGGTAATGATAAGCACGTACGTGTAAATTCTTGTGCTCCGCTGTTTGAGGCCGGTTTAATCTGGGCTCCTGATAAGCAATTTGCAGAAGAAGTTATTGAGGAATGCGCGTCATTCCCATATGGCGATCATGATGACTTAGTCGACAGTATGACTATGGCTATTATGCGATTCAGGCAGGGAGGTTTCCTACCCCATCCAGAAGATTACGAAGACGAAAAAAAACCACCTAGGAAAATGGAGTACTACTAAGTATGGCAGGAATAGTATACACAAAATTAGTAAATGCATTAAAAGGCATAGGGGTAGATGTATCCCAAACACAAGGGTCTAACGTTCAAAAACTTTTTACCAAAAATAAATCTACAGCAACAAAACCTGGATTACTTGCAGCTGAAAGAGATAGAGGTGGAAATTTTGCAACTGTATTAGATGTTTTTAAAGACGAAGCAAAATATATTGACTCAATGAACGATGCCGAGCAAATGGCATTTTTAAATAACATAATTGACTACAATGAGTTTGGTGGAAAAAGTATTAAAACTACAGAAGGCATAAGATTACTTGATGAATCTAAAAAATTAACTGACGACGCTGGAGATCTTCAATCCGGAATTGAAAATATTTTAAAAACTGCCAAGACTATGAAAGATGAAGCCGAAGCAGCAAAAAATAAAGCGCTTCAAGATTTAGATGATTTTTTAACAACAGGCGGCCAACCATTAAAGAAAAAAGATGATAAATTTTTGGGTGGTAGCATGCACGAAGAAGGCCAACTTAGAACAGGTATCAGACAATTTTTACAAACAGAATATAAAAACGGCAGACTTAAATTAAACGACTTGGATAAAGAAAGAATTATGCAGTATTCGCCAATGATCGAACACGATCCTATTTTAGTATTTAAAAGAATTTACGGTGATGAAGCTTATAAAAAAGCTGGATCGTTTCCAGGTGCATTTGAAGTAGGTAGAGATTTTAAACACTATGAAGAAATTTTTAGAGAAAACATGGGAGAAGATTTATTAAAAGTTAAAAATAAAGAATACGTTGGTGATGGAAGATTAGTTTTAACTGATGAAGTATATGAATCTAAACCAGATGTTGATGATGACATACCTTTTGCAGAAGGTGGTCGTGCAAGTTTTGCTGGTGGTAAAATAGTAGATGAAATTATAGCTATGATTGTAAAAAAAGAACCAATCGAAGCTATGAAAGAAGTTAATAAAGTTATTGGTAAAAAAGGCAAATATAAAAATTTAACAAAAAAAGATATTAATAGAATTGTAGAAGGAACTGACGACTGGATCATGCAAAGAGATCCGGATAATTTGTATGTCTACGATGATGGTAAAACTATTTACGATGACGATCTTACAAAAGAACAGTTAATTGAAAGAGAAGGAAGAAAATACGATCAAGAAAATATAGAAGGCACACCACCTCCAGGTTCACGTGGCGGCAAAGATGATATTGCAGCACCAGTGCAATCCTCTGAAGAATCTTTACAAAACATGATTGAAAGTGAATTTCAAAATGTAGAAGGTATTGGTTTAACTAAAGCTGCTGAAAGAGCAAGATTAAAACTTAAATATCCAGGGATCACGGATGACTTACTAAATAAAATTTTAATAGATGACAACCCACAAAGAAAAGCAGAAGTATTAGCAACTATTGATGAAGCTTTTAAAATGATGGAAAAAGGTAAAGGTCCAGAAGAAATCGTAGAAATATTTAAAAACACAAAAAGAACTAAAAATGCTAAAGGCGGACGTGCTGGTTTTTATTTAGGTGGTCAGTCAGGTCAGTCAGTAATTGAACCTGATCTATCAGACATTGGCCATGGTTCAGATTCCTTGATGTCTCGTACGAGAATGTTAGGTCCTAATACACAAGCGACTACGTCAACAGGTTTAAATTATTTATTAGGTGAAGATAATGACAATACTAGAGTTCCTTTTAACGACGGACTTTTAGTGCCACCACCTAAACCATATACCTTAGATCAATTTGATAAAGATTCAATGATGTTATTACAAGGTATTTATGGAACAGACAAAGCTACTCATCCAATGTTATACAATAGTATAATTGAAAAAGGCAACAAACTTAGAAAGCAAGGTGTTGAAAGAGAAACAGTTATTGAGATTATCAGAAAAAACAAAGATAAAATTAATGCGTTTTTAGAAACACAAACAACAACTCCTAAAACTTTTAAAGGAATAGATGAGTTTGAAATGAAAGCCGAAGGTGGCAGAATAGGTTATGCTACAAAAGGTAAAGTAAGTTTATCTGATTTAGAATCTTTAAAAGGATTAAAAAAAGAAAAAAGTGCGATTGATAGTGGTGTTGGTGGTCTTGGTAGGCTAGCAGGTGCTCGTCAAAGTCCAGCAAGCGCGCAACGATCTAGAATTTTAGATAAAGCGATTGCTAAATTTGCTTATGCTGTTGAAAATTTAGATCAAGAAACAAAAGAAAAAGTAATATCTGCATTTAACGATCAATTAACAATTGGTTATGAGACTACTATGAGTGGTTTAAAAATGGATGCTGCTGAAAAAGCTGGTTTTGTTCCAATTGATAAAGAAACTATTTATAAAGCCATTATTAATATGGACCTTCCAAAAGACACTCAACTAGAAATATCAGCTTTAAGTAATACAGCTGGTGATGAAGAATTAGCGTTTGCTCTTACTAATAATAAATTAGGAATTACTTACGATAATCAAAGTCAAACTATTGTAGGAGAATATAGATTTGATACTAAAGATGGTAAGCTATCTATTACACCAAGCATTACAAAAGACGAAGATAGTCAAATTCAATCGAAAATAGATATTAATAGAGCTATCGAGGATGGACAAATAGATTTAGGTTTTACACAAGATACAACAGATAATTCATTAACTACAGATTTTAATATAATTAAAGATGGAAATGTTTTATCAGCACAAAACGTTAGTGGGGGAGACAATAATTATTTTACAGCAGAAGGAACAACAAAGGTGCCTTTTTATATGCTTAAAGACGGACAATCACCTTATCTTTCTTCTGAATATTACAAAGACGATGGTTCTAATTATTTGGAAACAAGTTTAGGTATTCCAATTACTCAAAATTTAGAAGCAAGTCTTAGTAATTTAAATAGGTATGATGGATCACACGTTAATACATTAGGAGTAAATTACAAAAAATACATTGATAATATATTTACAAAAAATAAATCTTTAGATACTCGAGGAACTTTTTCTTTTGATGCAAACATAGATAGTGACAATAATAAATACGCTGGATTTCAAATTGCATTTCCTCTAGGTGGAAAGAAAACTAAAGATATGGAAGGAATTGATTTTAATTACGAAGTTTTGTCTCCACAAGAAAAAAAATTAAAAGAATTCGAAGAATTAGAAAACACTATGTTTTTTGATGGTAAAAAATATAGAAAAAATAATATTTACTCAGGAAATGATTTAAATGAATTAATTGAGGCAACAAAAGAAAATTTTCAGCTAGGTGATTTTATAGGTCCAAGATTAATGGCAGAAGGTGGCATTGCCAACTTAAGACCAGGCTATGCCGGTGGTAACATAGTTGACAAAGGCCGTAGAGGATTTTTAAAATTATTAGGTGTAACAGCCGGAGGAGTTGCTGCACTTAAAACAGGTCTTGTTAAATTACTTGGCAAAGATTCAGGGGCCGTGAGCAAAAAAGTAATTGACGAAGTAATTATAGACGGTAGTACAGGTGCACCATCGTGGCTCCAACCATTAGTTAACAAAGCTCTTAGAGACGGAATTGATAACACAAAAGGATACGCCTACAAAGATGCTCAAGTGGTTAGAACATTAGACACTCCAACAGGTAAAGTTGATGTTTACTATGACGTTAGAACTGGTGAAGTAGAAATAGATTATATTGGTGGTAACACTGCTCTTGGTGAAAGTGTTCAGATGAGATACACACCGGGTATTCCTGATGAAGGAAATCCTAGACCGTTTGATGAGTTTGAAGCGACTGAAAGTATTCCAGAAGGTAGAGCGTATGAATTCGGTGACGATGTTGATTACAGTATTGATGTGGGAGAAAACACAGTAGAGAATGTTAAAAATTTATATTCTGATACATCAGAACTTGCAGAACTAGGTGGTCAAAAACCTTTGATTAAAGATATATCTGAAACTATTAAAAAGAAAAAAGTATTAAAACAAATGGAAGAAGATTCTGCACAATTTATAACAGACGTTCAAGGTGATTACGTACCAGATTAATTATGAGCAACGATTATTTTAAAGCACAGGGATGGTTTAAAGACTACGCAAGAAATTCACAAGACAGTCGTGGTATGTTTCAAAGATTAGTTAAAGAAGACGAAGAAGCTTTTAAAATAGCAAGCGCTGAGACTGATAGAATCAAAGCGATGATTAACAAAAAATATGGTCCGGGAACCATGAAGTATGGTTCAGAAATACCTCAACCAGATCCTAGAAAAGATGTTATTGAAATAGATGCAATCAACGCATTTATGAAACGTAACCCTGCAGCTGAGGGTGGACAAATGGTAAAACCAAGTGTTGATGGATCTAGACCTGGGTATAGTGGAAGAAAAGGATCAGCAGAAGATGCAATTAATCGTAGAACAAAATTAGTAGATGATTATAATAAAATAGTTAAGTACGCATTAAACAATAGAAAAATAAAAAATTTTTCAGAACCTGTTGAAGTTACAATTGACGGTAAACTTACTACCATAGATGAATTACCTACAGTTAATGAATGGGCGGACATGAACAATGTTGATAGAAGTACTTTATCAACAAGAAAAGGTTCTTTAATTCCTGTAAAAAGAGCAGAAGTTTATAAAACTATAGTTGATGAAACAATTAAATTAAACAATCAAACTTTTACATTTTCTACTCCATCCGATATTGCAATGGACATTGGTTTTACAAAAAATCAAGGAAGAGGCACCGGAGTTGAAGATCTTCTTAGAAAAGGAGATGTTACAAAACTTTTGTCAAAAGATGAAATAGTATCAAATTATATACAACATTTAATAGATAAAGATGCACCATTAAAAGATTTTACTAACAACAGTATTTTTAAACACATTAACAGTCGAAACGCTGATTTAATTAAAATAAGTAAAGACAAAGCGTTAACCATACCTAGTTCTCGAAGAACAATACAGTTTAGTAATATAAGCAAAATTATGAAAGCTAATTATCCAGAGTTGTTTGCTAAAATTGGTCGAGATGGTCAAATTCCTTTTTTAAGTAGAAATATTCAAAATAAACCAGATCTTGGAAATTTAAGATTAAGTGAGGCTTTTCAAACTACTGAAAGCGGTGATATATTTTTTAATGAGGCAAAAGCTAAAAATATAAATTTAAAAAGAGCATTAGCTAATATCACTGCTGAGACAGATATCTTACAAGGTAAATTAAAACTTGATCAAAGAACTTTAGCTATATCTAACGCTCAAGATAAAATGGTAGAAGATTTAAATAAATATATTAGAGAAAATCCTAATGTTATTTTAGATAATCCACAATTTAGAAATTTAGCTGCTACCAGATTTGAAAATGGAGAATTTATTATAGATGAAAATCCAAAATTAATTGATGATAGATTAAATAGATATATAAAAAGTGGTTTCTTTTCTACTGATCATAAAGTTTCTAAAAGAACAGGAAAATTAAATATTGAGTTTCCAACTAATAAACAAATAGTTCCTACTTTTATTAACGGACCTATTAGATCTATGGAAAACTATATTGCAAATAACATATCTAAATATGATACAGATTCTTTAATTAAAAATAACATAGATGAAATAGTTAACGTTGCTAAAACAAATAACTTTACAGTTAATGTTCCAAAAGGACATTCTAATATATTTGGAACTAATAGAACAAACGTTGGTGCAATTGCAGATATGGCAACGGTATCAGCGGATGGAACAGTTTTAACAAGTTATGATAATCAATTAAAAAAATTTAATTTTGACATAGATAAAATTCCAGAACTATCTAATGTTAAAAATATAGACTACACAGAAGTTGATAAAAGTAAATTACAAAAAACATTAGATACTAAATTAACAACCGCTAAAGGATATATAGACTACATTGATGGCCAAGGAGGAACAACATTAAGTTCAGGATTTAACACTGACTTGTTAATGAAAGATCCTGCAATTCAAAAAATATTAAACTCTAAAGCAGGCCAAGCAGTAAAAAATGCGGCAAGAGGAACAGCAGGAACTGTGGGTAAAGTATTTGGTGTAGCTGATCTACTTATTGGAGTATTAGATTATGAAAATAATATTAGTAAAGGTCAAACTGAAAAAGAAGCATTAGGCAACGCAGTTCAAGCAATGTCGTTTGGTTTATATAAATCTGGTGACAGAGCAAGAATAGCAGACGTTAAAGAAAGGTTTGTAGCAAAAGGCGGTGACGGAGAAATCTTTGATCAAGCAACTGCGTTAAATGTTAAAGACCAGGAAATAAATGATCTTATTTATAAAAGTAAATTTACAGCTGACAAAGCAGCTATGGATTTAAGTCAACCTCAAGCCATATTAGGTAAATCATTAGACCAAAGAAAACAAGACTATGAAATTTTAAAAAAATCATTAAATGAAAAAATTAGAGACAAAATAGCTGAACGAGACAACATGATTGAAAGTTATAAAACTAATTTAAGAGTTAGTGAAGCTGGTGCACCTATTAACATTGGTGGAAAAGAATTTTTTAGTCAACCTTTTAAAGACATCAGAGAAGCAACAATGGAAAAAATTGAAGAAGAAAACAAAAAAGCATATGACATGCAAAAAAGACAACTTATTCCTACAGCCGGTAATATAGGAAATTGGTTATTAACTAATATTTTTACAATGAATCCTCAAGAAAGAGCAGAGCTTCAAAGACAAATTAATAATATGGATGAAAGAGAATTGTACAGATTTAACTTACAAAGAGGTATGGATCCAGATAATTTAATAAGATTTGAAGATATATTAAGATATAAAACAAATGATCCAGCATTAATGGGAGTTAATACAACTCAATATATAAATAAACGTGATAGAAATTCAGAAGGTGGTATAACAACTTTAAGGAGTAAATATGAGTATAAAAAATAAACCAAGAACTAAAAAACCAAANTTNGCACAACAGNTGAGAGCTAATCCTNNTTTTAAATGGTGGGCAGTACCACCTAAAAAGGGACCTTTATCACAAGGGTTGAAAGTTAAACCAAAACAAGTTAAAAAGGTGTAGGAGAAAATATATGGCAGATATAGATAAAGCTCTCCCTAACGAAAGACCTGAAGACGAAGTTCTAAAAGAACAGATGGAAGAGGTTGATGTTGCAGACGAGTTAGGTAAGGGACCAATAGAAATTACAGAAGACGACGAAGGGGCTACAATTGATTTTGACCCTAATGCAATGCCAATGCCAGAACAAGGCGGCGATCACTTTGCAAATTTAAATGAATTACTTCCACCCGAAGATACGAGTGCCATGGGTAATCAATTACAAAATGATTACATGGAATACAAAATGTCTCGTAAAGAATGGGAACGAGCATACATTAATGGGTTAGATTTATTAGGATTTAAATACACAAACAGAACAGAACCTTTTCAAGGAGCTAGTGGTGCGACTCACCCAGTTCTTGCAGAAGCTGTTACACAGTTTCAAGCTTTAGCTTACAAAGAATTATTACCTGCAGACGGACCAGTTAGAACAATGGTTATGGGTAAATCTGATCCTATAAAAGAAATGCAAGCTCAAAGAGTTAAAAATTTTATGAACTATCAATTGATGGATCAAATGAAAGAATACGAACCTGAGTTTGATCAAATGTTATTTTATTTACCTCTTGCAGGTTCTACATTTAAAAAAGTTTATTATGACGATTTATTGGGACGAGCTGTTTCTAAGTTTATCCCAGCGGATGATCTTGTTGTTCCATATACGGCTACCTCATTAGACGATGCGGAAGCAGTCATCCATGTTATCAAGATGTCAGAAAATGATTTGCGTAAACAAATGGCGGCAGGTTTTTATTCTGACATCGAGTTAACTAAACCAACTGGTACAATTACAAACGAGTTGGAAGAAAAAGAACGAGAAGTCGAAGGACTTACAAAATCCCAAAGAGTAGATCCTTTATACACAATTCTAGAATGCCACGTTAATCTAGACTTGGAAGGATTCGAAGACCTTGGCCCAGACGGAGAGCCAACGGGAATAAAATTGCCTTACGTCGTTACAATCGAGGAAGGTAGTAGGAAGGTTTTGTCTATTAGACGAAACTTTGCGCCCAATGATCCAAAGAAAAATAAAATCCAATATTTTGTCCACTTCAAATTTCTGCCAGGACTAGGATTTTAT
>FUFK010038824.1_pt1 | contig 12499 bp, 13 predicted proteins | sample 1021851 | NCBI WGS metagenome assembly FUFK01 (sample SAMEA51879418, study PRJEB19060) | metagenome
TAGCTTCAATTCTTGGAGNGACATGGTGACTTACGATGAAGCATTTATCGAAGAGTGGCTTAAGAGTCCACAGACTTCGCTCTATTATTCTTTACAAGTAATGGGCGACACTCAAGATAAGTCTGATGCTTACGCAGCATTAGATCAGTCCGAAGTTGATGATTACTTGGCAGANTTAATGAGCAACAAACCTGATGAGATTAGCTTGTGACTGTCAACAATGAACCCCTACGAAAAATTATTAAAAAGAAAAAGGAAATGGACACCGGTCCAAACCACTAAAGGAAAATTAAAATATGGTGCAGAAGAAACCGTGTACCGTGCTCTCGCTGTACGCAACATGGAATGTCCGGTTGGCGCGTTTGTATCTGATTCACTCTCTGAGATTCCTCAGAAGAGTAGAGAACTTTTGGAATCAAACATAAAAGACGAGGACAACCACGACTTAGCACTAGGATATATCGCTAACGCTATAGGCGTAGATGATAAAGCTGAAGCAGAGGCATTACGCCTACGAGATGCATGGATAGAGCATCCAGATCACACAATATTGAAAGCATTAGTAATAGAAAGAGCAATCTTTTTTGTCTTGCTTCCCTTCTTTAGATTTAATGGTGATGCTGGATTAAGAACTGTCAGTGCAGATATATCTAGAGACGAGCAGATACATGTAGCAACAAATAGTTTGGTATGTGCAGAGCTTGGTCTTACATCAAGCCCTTCTTTAGACAAGCTAAGGAAGGCAACAATTAACTGGATAATGCAACCACTTAAGAATGATCATGCCGATAGATATTTGAGCAAAAAATTTTGGCTCGATGCTAGTGATCGTCTTATGTATGAAGGCAAAGCTCCAGAGTTTAATGACACCAAGGCTGCGAGAATGCCAGCCTTCTTTGAACATGCAAACACAAATCTCCCTCAATACTCTTAAGCTTCACAACGAAAGGTTAGACAAGCTACTTACAAGACTTGAGGAAAATTTTGGTTGGAAACCTATCCATCCCAAAGAAGACATAAACACAATTATGTATAGAGCTGGACAATCCAGCGTTATTGAATATATAAAATCCATCATGGAGGAGGAAATTTAACATGTGTTGGCCGAGACGACCTAAATACCCAGAACCACCCCCACCATTACCACCAGCACCACCAGCACCCTTACCACCACCACCACCTGACGATTTACCTGATGCAGAAGTAAAGCCAGTTNACCCTNNTGTTCAACAAGCTCAATCTAGACTTGGAACTAAGAAAGGTAAGAAAGGTAGTACGAAAGATTTAAGAATAGATAAANATNCTCCATCTGCATCTGGAGCACAAGGATCAGTAAATACAGGAAACCAGAATAATACTGGAGGAATTCAATAGTGAAAGCACGTGAAAGATATAATCAGCTATCGAATGCTCGTCAAATGTTCCTTGACAAAGCAGTTGAATGTTCTGAACTCACGTTGCCTTATTTAATTGATGACGATATATCATCAAGACCAAACCATAAATCATTAAAAGTACCTTGGCAATCCGTTGGAGCCAAGTGTGTGGTTACTTTGGCTGCGAAGCTTATGCTCGCAGTCTTACCACCACAGACAAGTTTCTTCAAGCTACAGGTACGTGATGACAAGTTAGGAGAAGAATTAGATCCAAAGATAAGAAGTGAATTAGACCTTTCTTTCTCCAAGATGGAGAGGATGATCATGGATTATATAGCTGCTAGTAATGATCGAGTTGCAGTACACCAAGCATTAAAACATTTAATTGTTGGTGGTAATGCTTTGATCTTTATGGGCAAAGATGGAATTAAAACTTTTCCTTTAACTAGATATGTCATTAATAGAGATGGTGATGGCAACGTTTTAGAGATAGTTACAAAGGAACTTATTAGTCGAAAGGTTTTGGATATTGAGCTACCAGAACCACAGCCAAATACNGGTGTTGACGAAAGCTCTACAGCAAATGATGATGTCACTATATATACATTCGTCAANCTAGATAAATCTAGTGGTAGATGGGTATGGCATCAAGAAGCATTTGATAAAATCATTCCTGATACAAGAAGTACTGCACCTAAGAACGCCAGTCCCTGGTTGCCTTTAAGGTTCAATACAGTTGATGGAGAAGACTACGGTCGTGGAAGAGTAGAAGAATTTTTAGGAGATCTTAAATCATTAGATGGTTTAAGCCAATCACTAATAGAAGGAGCAGCTGCTGCATCTAAGGTTGTCTTTTTAGTCAGCCCAAGTTCAACTACTAAACCAGCCACCATTGCAAAGGCTGGTAACGGAGCCATAGTTCAAGGTAGACCTGAAGATGTCGCAGTTATCCAAGTAGGAAAAACTGCTGATTTTTCAACTGCTGCAAACATGGCAACAGCTATTGAGAAAAGATTGTTGGAAGCTTTCCTTGTTATGAATCCAAGGAATGCAGAAAGAGTTACAGCTGAAGAGGTACGCCTCACTCAACTAGAACTTGAACAACAACTTGGAGGAATATTCTCACTACTTGTAATTGAGTTCCTCATACCATATCTCAATAGAACATTATTAGTTTTACAAAGATCAAATCAGATTCCAAAATTACCTAAAGATATAGTTCGTCCAACAATCGTTGCTGGAGTTAATGCTCTAGGTCGAGGACAAGATAGAGAATCACTTACTGCATTTGTAGGGACTATTGCACAAACATTAGGACCAGAAGCATTAATGCAATACCTTAATCCGCTTGAAGCTATCAAACGATTAGCTGCTGCACAAGGTATTGATGTACTTAATCTTGTTAAGACTGAGCAGCAATTAGCAGAAGAACAACAGGCTGCACAAGCACAGGCTGCACAACAATCTTTAGTCGATCAAGCTGGGCAAATGGCTGGTACTCCTTTGATGGACCCAAGTAAAAACCCACAATTAATGGATGAAGAACAACCACCTATGGAAGAATAATGGCAGAAACATTAACAGTTAATCCTGATGAATCAACTCCCGAACTGACAAGTGAAGAGCAAGACTCTTTACAAGTCGGGGAGAAGATGGCGGAAGAGCAAGGTGAATTACTTGCTGGTAAATATAAGAATGCTGAAGATTTAGAAAAAGCATACGTAGAACTTCAAAAGAAATTAGGAGATAAAGACGATGGCTTACAAGAAGGGCAAGAAACCGAAGAAGTAACAGACGAAACTGAAGAAGAAACTACATCTGAAAAGAGTGAAGCAGTGTCATTATTAGAAGCTGCTAATGAAGAATACTTTGCTAATGATAAAAGTATATCTGATGAGACTTTAGAAAAATTCTCTCAATTAAGTAGCCAAGAATTAGTTCAGGCTTATATAGAGATGCAAAAAAATGCTCCACAAACAGAATCAGAAGTAGATGTTACTACATCAGAGATTAATAAGATCCAGAACTCTGTAGGAGGAGAAGCTCAATACGATAAATTAATTTCATGGGCTGGAGAAAATCTTAAAGCAGATGAGATTAAAGCATTTGATGCTTTAGTTGGCACAGGTAATGCAGCTTCTATTCAATTAGGAGTCGATGCACTTAAATCAAAATATGATAATGCCAACGGTTATGAAGGACGAATGCTATCAGGAAAAGCAGCTGATACTTCTGGAGATATATTTAAGAGTCAAGCACAATTAGTTAAAGCTATATCAGATCCTCGTTATGACAATGATCCTGCATACAGACAGGAGATCGTAGCAAAACTGGACCGTTCAGATATTCAATTTTAATGAAAACAAAAGACCTCGATACGCTACTTGAAAATGAGTATGCTTACGAACCACCAATACAAGTATTACCAAAACGAAAACTAATGACACCCGAAGCAGAAAGATTTAATGGTTGGGCAGCAATGCTTGGCTTCGTTGCAGGGCTAGGAGCTTATGTAACAACAGGACAAATAATTCCAGGAATATTTTAAAGNACNGGCGNCNCGAATCGTATCGTACACTCGCCACACTTTTTTTTATTCTAAATATTTAATGAAAAATTTAATTGTACTTGCAGTAGCAGCAGTATCCTCACCAGTTCTAGCTGGTCCTTACGTTAACGTAGAGACTAAATCTAACTTCACTGGTTCTGATTATCAGTCAACAGCATCTGACCTACACTTAGGTTGGGAAGGAAAGGCTAAAGATCTTTCTTATTACATACAAGGTGGTAAGACAATCAAAGCTGACGATGGTAAAGACTCAGCCTCTAACTGGTCTGGTAAGACAGGAGCTAGTTTTCCTGTTTCAGAAAAGTTGAAAGTTTATGGTGAGCTAAACTTCGCACAAGTCGAAGGCGCTGACAATAACTGGGGTACAAAATTAGGAACTAAGTTTACTTTCTAATGGCAACAATCCAACTCAGTAGAGAAGCTTCTCCTAGTAATTGGGAGAAGTTTTGTGAGTGGGTCACGAGCACCGACAACCGCCTATACCTAGGCTGGTTCGGTGTGCTTATGATACCTTGCTTACTAACAGCAACCACTTGTTTTATACTTGCCTTTATCGCAGCACCGCCTGTAGATATAGATGGCATACGTGAGCCTGTTTCCGGCTCCTTATTATATGGGAACAATATTATATCAGGAGCTGTAGTCCCAAGTTCCAACGCAATCGGAATGCACTTTTACCCGATCTGGGAAGCTGCCACATTGGACGAGTGGTTATATAACGGCGGACCATATCAACTCATTATCTTCCACTTCTTAATAGGAGTAGCAGCATATGCAGGAAGACAATGGGAACTTTCATACAGGCTCGGAATGAGACCGTGGATATTTGTGGCATACACAGCTCCATTGTCAGCAGCCGCAGCAGTATTTCTTGTCTACCCTTTTGGGCAGGGGAGTTTCAGTGATGGTATGCCTCTTGGTATTTCTGGGACTTTCAATTTTATGTTCGTCTTCCAAGCAGAACACAATATACTTATGCATCCATTCCATATGCTCGGCGTTGCTGGGGTTTTCGGGGGTGCATTGTTTGCAGCTATGCATGGAAGCCTCGTTACTTCCTCAATCATTAAGGAAACAACAGACGAGGTCTCGCAGAACTATGGCTATAAATTTGGGCAAGACAAGGAGACGTATAACATCGTTGCAGCTCATGGCTACTTCGGTAGGTTAATTTTCCAATATGCGAGCTTTAATAATTCTCGTGCTCTTCATTTCTTTCTTGGTGTTTTCCCAGTGGTTGGCATATGGCTTACCTCCATGGGAGTCAGCACTATGGCGTTCAATCTCAATGGGTTCAACTTTAACCAATCCATTGTTGATACTAATGGAAAGGTTATCCCAACATGGGCTGATGTTTTAAACAGAGCCAACCTTGGTTTTGAAGTTATGCATGAAAGAAACGCACACAACTTCCCACTCGATTTGGCAGCTGCTGAATCCACACAAGTAGCATTAACAACACCAAAAATTGGTTGAAAAAATTCTTTTATATTTAACATTAATTACTAATTTATTTATTTGTTCCGGTGTCATTAGGCACTGGAATAATTTACCCAATAATATGACAGAGAATGCAAGACATTGGAAGCAAACTACAACAGGTAGAAAAGGCTTACCAATAACTGAAACTAAAAAATCAAAGAAATCCAAAGAGCCTAAATCTTTAGAAGAAGCTCTAACTGGAGAATAGCAGTCACGTCCGTTCATCCCTAAACAGGGACGCATGANCACCACAGCATGGAACGGGGTTGTGGTATATGGAGATTACCATGAAAGTAACATTCGTATATCGTGGCATTGCTTACACAAAAATTGTTTAAGTGAAACTTAATTCTTTTTGGGCTGCAACCATTTCGGTTGTAGCTCTTTTTTGTTTTATAGAAGGGTTACACGTTCTATATCACATGAGAGAAGAGACACCTCAGAGTCGGATCTCTTTTCAATTTGGCTAAAGCCCTCTACGGAGGATACCTTTATGCCGTCGACGGTGGGAAAAGACCACAAATATCATTGAGTCTAACTGAGACTCGCAACTTTTTACGTAAGAAGACGAACAAATATACCTTTAATTTTTAACTGAAAAATGGCTAATGCTAATCAGGTCAGTTTAGGTCGCATTAACCTGTCGACTGGTACTGGCTATGACGGCGCAACCGATAAGTATGCGCTGTACCTGAAGCTGTTCAGTGGAGAAATGTTCAAAGGCTTCCAACACGAGACTATCGCTAGAGATCTCGTAACTAAGAGAACCTTAAAGAACGGCAAATCTCTACAGTTCATCTATACAGGTCGTATGACAAGTTCGTTCCATACACCAGGAACCCCTATATTGGGAAATAGTGACAAGGCTCCTCCAGTAGCTGAGAAGACCATCAACATGGATGATCTATTAATCAGCTCTGCATTCGTTTACGATTTAGACGAGACACTTGCACATTACGAATTGAGAGGAGAAATATCTAAGAAGATTGGATATGCTCTTGCTGAAAAATACGACAGACTAATCTTCCGTGCTATTGCGCGTGGAGCTAGAGCTGCATCTCCAGTTTCTGCTACAAACTTTGTAGAGCCTGGCGGAACACAAATCAGAGTTGGATCTACAACTAATGATTCTGACGCTTATAACGCTCAAAACCTAACAGCTGCTTTCTTCGATGCTGCTGCTGCNATGGATGAGAAAGGNGTNAGNTCNCAAGGAAGATGTGCGGTACTTAACCCNCGTCAATACTACANCTTGATNCAAGAAGTAGGTAACAATGGACTAATCAATAGAGATGANCAAGGTGCTGGTTTACAATCTGGCAAAGGNGTTGTCTCAATCGCTGGAATCCACATCTACAAGTCAATGAATATTCCTTTCCTTGGCAAGTATGGTGTTGCTTACGGCGGAACAACAGGTGAGGTTTCTCCTGGAAATCTTGGTTCACACATTGGACCTACACCTGAGAACGCATCTGGCGCAACTGCTGGAATCAACAACGACTACGGTACTAACACAGAGTTAGGTGCTAAGTCATGTGGTTTGATTTTCCAGAAAGAAGCTGCTGGTGTTGTTGAAGCTATTGGACCACAAGTTCAAGTAACAAACGGTGACGTTTCTGTAATCTACCAAGGTGATGTGATCTTAGGTCGCATGGCTATGGGTGCTGATTACCTAAACCCAGCTGCTGCTGTTGAACTATATGTTGGANCATCTGCTCCTTCTGCATTCTAATTTATACATTTATANGGGACCTTCGGGTCCCTTTTTTTTTATCTATGGCTACTACAACAATTGAACCCGATACCGAACTATCCGCAGTTAACTCAATCTTGGGTAGCATAGGTCAAGCACCTCTTACTACTCTTAATTACAACAACCCAGAAACTGCTTTTGTATATAACTTATTGGTTGAAGCTAACAAAGATATACAGAATGAAGGATGGCATTTTAATACTGAAGAACATGTTTTAGTTACTCCAGATAGTGTCACTAAATATATTGATGTTCCAAATAACTATCTACGTTATGACATACATAACAAACATATAGATAAATCAAGAGATTTAGTAAGAAGAAATGGAAGATTATATGATCTTGTAAATCATACAGATCAATTTGAAGAAGATCTTTATTTAGATATAGTAACTCTTTATAAATTTGAAGATGTACCTCCTGTATTTCAAAGGTACATAACTTCTAAAGCTGCTACACGTGCAGCAACACAGCTCTTATCTAACAGAGATTTAACTGGACTATTAAAAGTTCAAGAAGATATGGCTAGAGCAAACGTGATTGAATACGAATGTCAACAGGGAGATCACAGCTTTATGGGCTGGCCGCATGAGACTTCTTATAGACCTTATCAACCTTATAACGTACTTAATAGAAGATAATGACAAGTGTTACTCAGACAATTCCAACATTAACTGGTGGGTTGTCACAACAACCAGATGAATTAAAAATTCCGGGACAGGTTAATGTCGCTAAAAATGTAATACCTGACGTAACACATGGCTTGTTAAAACGTCCCGGAGGTAAGCTAGTTAAATCATTAAGTGATAATTCAACAGCTGCTTTAAATTCAGTAGAAAACGGTAAATGGTTTTCTTACTATCGTGATGAAACAGAAAGTTATATAGGACAAATTAGTAGAACTGGTGATATAAACGTGTGGGATTGTGCAACAGGTAATCCAATGATTGTCAATTTTGATTCAGGTACAGCCAGTGCATTAGCTACATATTTAACTCACAATAATGACGAAGATATACAAACTCTTACTCTTAATGATTTTACCTTTATCACTAACAGACTTAAAACAACAGCAATGTCTTCTACTGTTGAACCAGTTAGACCACCTGAAGTTTTTATTGATTTAAAAGCAACAGCTTATGCAAGACAATATGCAGTAAATTTATATGATACTGAAACAACTCAAGAAGTACGTACAGCTACAAGAATTAGTGTTGATTTAGTTAAGTCAAGTAATAATTATTGTAATGCTAGTGATGGTACTTTACCATCTAGAGCAAATAGAATAACTGCTACTGGTAGATGTACAGTTAATGCTGGAGATGGTAGAGATGCATATGCACCAAACGTAGGAACAAGAATATTTGATATTGATGATGGTGCAAGTCTTACAGATGATGCATTATCTGGCAGCCATACATACACCATTGATGTAAAAGACTCTGGAGGTAATTCAGTAAATAGAGGTAAAAATCTTTATTTTCGTATTAGAACTACAGGACAATCAGTTCCATTTACAACTGGTTCAGGTGAAACCCAAACTACTACTTATCAAGCTCGTTATACAACTACCTTTGATCTTTTATATGGTGGTGAAGAATGGTCTTTAGGTGATTATTTTTATGTATGGATGGATGATGGCTACTACAAAGTCACTATCGAAGCAATAAGTTCTACAAAAGTACAAGCAAACTTAGGTTTGGTTAGACCTAATCCAACACCATTTGATACAGAAACAACTGTTACTGCTTCAAGTATTTTAGGTGATATAAGAAAAGGAATACTTGGACATCTTAGTCCCGATGATGGTGGTGTAAATACTTTATACAATTGGAAAGATACGCCAAATTCAGACCCAACTCTTAATTTTGAAGTAAAACAAATTGGTAATGGAATTTATGTATCAAGACCAGCAGCTTCAGGTGTATTTAACATAACAGCTCCTTCAAGTGATTTACTTAGGGTTATGTCATCTGAAGTAGATAATGTAGATGAGTTACCTAGTCAATGTAAACATGGTTATGTTGTTAAAGTAGCTAATAGTGCAGCTGATGAAGATGATTACTACGTAAAATTTTTTGGTAATAACGATAAAGATGGTGATGGAGTATGGGAAGAATGTGCTAAACCCGGAGATAATATTGAGTTTGATAAAGGCACAATGCCTATCCAATTAGTTAGACGTGTAGATGATGCATCAGGCACAATTACAGGTACAGCTTATGGATTGTATTTTACTGTTGAACAAGTTACTTGGGACAATGCAGCAGTAGGAACTACTGTTGAAGGAGGTACAAACCCTAGACCATCATTCATTGGCAATGCAATAAATAAATTAGTTTTCTTTAGAAATAGATTAGTAATGTTAAGTGAAGAAAATGTTATTATGTCACGCCCNGGAGATTTCTTTAATTTCTGGTCTAAGACTGCTACAACATTTACACCACAAGATGTTATTGATCTTTCTTGTAGTTCTGAATACCCTGCAACTGTCTATGACGGTATACAAGTTAATGCTGGATTATTATTGTTTACTAAAAATCAACAGTTTATGTTGACTACTGACAGTGATGTTTTAAGTCCAGAAACCGCCAAGCTTAATGCAGTATCTTCTTATAATTTTAATGAAAAAACAAGTCCTGTTTCTTTAGGTACTACTGTTGCATTTTTAGATAATGCTAATAAATTTACTAGATTTTTTGAAATGTCTAATGTACTTAGACAAGGAGAACCAGATATTGTTGATCAAAGTGCAGTTATATCTAGATTATTAGATAAGAATATAAATATAATTGCTGAATCAAGAGAAAACTCTGTTGTTTTCTTTTCTAAAAAAGGTACTAAAACTATATATGGTTTTAGATATTTTGCATCTGGAGAAAGAAGATTACTACAAGCATGGTTTACATGGGAAGTTGTTGGAGATGTTCAATACCTTTGCATGTTAGATGACGCTTTATATGTAGTTACTAGAGGTACTGGTAACAAAGATCAAATGATTAAGTATTCACTTAAATTAGATGATACTGGTTATTTTGTAACTGATACAAAGGAAACTACAGATACAGATGACGATGTTATTTATAAAGTACATTTAGATCATATGTCTACTGTTTCTGGTGCTACTTATAGTGCGACTAATAAGGAAACATCTATTGCAAAACCTGATGGCTATCTTTATGACACTACTCAATTAGTTGCATATGATACTGATCAAGGATTTAGTTTAGGTAGATATCAAAAAGTCACTGTTGATGGTAATAATTTAAAAATATCTGGTAACTGGTCTGGTCAATTAAATACTATTACTGTAACTAATCAGGGTAGTGGATATACCTCAGCACCAACAGTTGCTTTCTCAGGAGGAGGAGGTATAGAAGCTGCTGGAACTGCAACAGTTGTAGATGGCAAAATAACTGGTATTGAAATAACAAATACTGGTATGAACTATACATCTGCTCCAACCATTACTATTTCTGGTGGAGGTGGAAGTAGTGCAACAGCTACAGCAACTGTTAATAATACTTTCGTTTTAGGTTACTTATATGAAATGGATGTACAAATTCCAACTCTTTATGTAACTAGAGCTGAAGGTACAAAGTATCGTTCTGATGCTAAATCTTCTCTAATAATTCATAGAGTCAAATTTAGCTTTGGACCGTTAGGCGTATATTCAACAACTATTACCAGAGTTGGTAAACCTGACTATACAGAAACAACTGAATTAGGTTTGGCTGGTTTTGTAGCAGCAAACAGATTACCAATAGTAGATGAAAAAATAGAAACAGTTCCTTGTTATGAGAGGAATACAAACTTAAAAGTAAACGTTAAATCAAGTCACCCATCACCAGCCACACTCTATTCATTGGCATGGGAAGGAGACTTTACAAATAGATTTTATAGACGTGTCTGATTACATTCACCCAATAACGATGGAAGCTGCACTTGGTGTGGCTTCTAATCTTTTACCAGATGACCGTAGAGAAGTAGAAGAGGGTCATGGACATGATCCTGTTGTGGCAATACCTCAGTGTGCTGAATTAGGTGACACTGTGTATTTCACAGTTCCAAACGGTGAACTAGCCGGAGTAGCGGGAGTACAAGAAGATGGCAGAATCTGGATGCTATGTACACCAGCTATTCACAAGTACCCACTAACTTTTGCAAGAGAAGCTAAAAGATATGTGGAAAGTAGACAAGAGAAGTTGCTCTGGAACATTGTTGATAAACGAAACAGAGTTCATATAAAACTACTCAGATTCCTTGGGTTCAAATTTTTACGGGAATTAAAACACGGACCTAATCAATTACCTTTTATGGAGTTTTGCCGTGTGTTTAGGGGCAAGTGCTAGAGCAGCCAATGAAAATGCTCGAAGACGCTACAAATATGAAAATGAGCGTAGAGAGCGTAACTGGATGCAAACGATATCCATTTATAACGCTCAAAAAGTTAAGTATCAAGAAGATGTTGATAATGCCAGCTTAGGTCAAGCCCAAGCAAAAGTTGATCAACAACTAGCAATGGATAAAGCTAGAGGAGAAGCTCAATTAAAATATGAAGAATTATTCAACAAATTACAAAGAGAAAGTACTTACGGAAAATTAGCTGCTAGTGGAAGTACTGGTCAATCTACAAGGCGTATCGCTACATTGGAATTTGCCAAGTATGGAAGAGACGTATCAAAGATTGCAAGAGAAGTTCAACTAAATGATTTTGAATTAGCTAAGAAGAGTTCCAAACAAATAGCAGCACTGAAAGGATTTAAAGATCAGGCATTTGCCAAAGTTGCATTTCAGCCTATTGAAACTCCCGCACCTCCACAACCTGTTATGCAGAATGTTGGAATGGCTGCATTTATGGATGCTTTATCTATTGGTTCAAAAATAGCGGGGTTTTTTTAAATGACAAATAGTTTTTTTAATTTTACAGAAGCTCCTGATTTTGGTTCAATTCTTGAAGAAAGTTATCGTGATGTTAATGCAGCTTTCGATAGGAATGAACAATTAGAACGGGAGAATGATAGGACTCGCGAAATAAATGCAGCGATGCCTATGAAGANNATNNNNGCATTAGCTGACTTTNCACNNACTGCTAAAAATTTAGCCGAAAAAAAGGCTATGGAAAGGTGGACAGAAAATGAATCTGCTGAACGTCCAGAAGAAGGCACTGAAGAACATAAATTATGGCAAGAAAGAAATGAATTTTTAAGTGAATTTGAGTACGAAAATGATAAACAAAAAAGTGAAGCATTAAAAGAAAAAGATCCACTAAAGTTTGATGCTCACGATAGTCTTGCTATTTCAACAAAAAAAAAGAAA
>FUFK010067929.1_pt1 | contig 12497 bp, 19 predicted proteins | sample 1021851 | NCBI WGS metagenome assembly FUFK01 (sample SAMEA51879418, study PRJEB19060) | metagenome
TTCGAAACTTATAAAAATGATTACACAAAATTAATGTATTCTTATGATTATGAATGGATCAAGGAACACATTAGATCTTTGTACCCAAAAGAATCTTTGGGTTGATATCTAAATTTTCAAAGTAGAAAGGCTGTCCTAAAAACCAATTTATATATTTAGGTATACCTTCTTCTATGTCTATAGTTGGATTAAAATTGAACATTGTTTTTGCCTTATCACTGTTTAAGGTGTCTCTGTTTGGATAAAAATCATCATGTGGTTTTGTTACAATCTCTCCGAAACCTAATCTATCTTTAATCATTTCGGCGGCGTCAATTATTTTCCTTCCATTTCCTCTGGTGCAATTAAAAGTTTCATTTGTGATTTGGTTTGTTGCGGCCAGCGAAAAGTAGGTAGCCACATCTAACACATTGGAAAAATCTAGTTTGTTTTGAGGGCCTTGAACAGTCATTTTACCAGTGGTTAGAACATTTTTTAACATTTGACTTATCACTCTTGTGATTGTATCTCTGGTGCCATACAGAGCGGACGGCCTCATTATGACATAATTCAAGTCTTGTTCTCTGTGCCAAATTTTACACATAAGTTCACCCTGCCTTTTGTAAGAACCATAAAGTGTGTTTGGTTTGGGAACAACATTCTCATCTGGTACACCACCATTGAATTCTCCATATACCATACTACTTGACGCATATACAATCTTGTCTACTTTGTGTTTTACACATAAGTCTAGCACATATGCGGTAGCAGTGATCATGTTGTTTGTGGCATCAAGCACATTCCTTTTGACCATTCTCGCATTTGGATAAGTTGCAACGTGAATAACACGGTCAGGTTTGAAATCTTCAAACGCTTGTTCTAGGAACTGCAAATTTTCTATCTGTCCTATGTACTCTTTGTCTGTCTGTGCTATTTCTTTTCTTTGTGACAACACAGGATAGTATTCCCAACTAGGAAATGTGTAGTATTGATGATAGCAGTCTACTATGCCCACAGTGTGTCCTTCTTTCTTTAACTTCTGACACACATGGCTACCAATAAATCCGTATCCACCTAAAACCAATATTCTCATATTGTCCTCCACTTGCATTCAAATGCCTCTGCGTATTTGCTGTTGGTCATCTGTGCCCTGTATGCCGCAAGTCCTTTTATATTGTGTAATAATGTGTCTGAAAAATAACTGTCATAGCAACTTATAAGTTCAATCTTTTTATCAATGTAATCAGATATATCAACAAAAACATTTGGTTTGAATTGTTGATTTTTGTTGCTATAAGGGCCTCCCTCCATTAGCCAAAATTCACCTTGCCATCTACGCAAGGAAGAATTTACTATGTTGTAAGTGTTTACATGATCTTGATGGTGATCGCCTGGACTGTGCGTGATTATCAAATCATATTTGCCATTGTACACTATATCATCCATAATTTTAACAAACTTACTGCTCCAAGTAAGCACAGGTCTGCCATCACTGTCAGTTGGATTTTCAAGTATCTTAAATTTTATACCAAACAGGTTTTCAGATTTTTTGTACTCCTGTTGCATTTTTTCTCTGTCTCTCCATACGCTAGGTCTTGGTGCGTTGTCATCTCTACAAACAACGATATCAACGTGTGCGCCTTGCGATTGGTACTTCAATAGGGTACCGGAGCATCCTAACTCTACATCATCTGGATGTGCTCCTATGGCTAGTATTTTTTTGAAGGACATATGACTTCTCCTGTCTGTAAACTTTTCTGCATACACTCAACAACGTATGTAACTCTTTTAAGATGCTCAATGTTTGAATCTGGTAATTTATTTTGTTCACAATAGTCGACAAAGGCGTTAATCTGCCTCTCCAAAGGTGTAACCGACTGACTGAAAGTTTTGTTCTGATCCATGTGTTGTATTTGACGCCCGTCCTCAATGCCTTGGCTTATCCATTTGCTCTTGTCTTTGGCATCGCTCCACACTAACGTGCCTTTGTCTGTGATCACGCTTATGTCTCTGACTTTTTCATGATAGTACCAACCCATCTGTATTTGTACGGTAATTTTACCATACTTCAAGTCACAAGTAACAAAATCAGGTTGTTCTTGTCTAGTGACATGTATTCCTTTGCTTTGTATTTCATCGGGTAACACACCCAATAGATTGTCTAACACTGCAACGTCATGCGGTGCGTAATGTAAAATTGGATCAATATCTTTTTGTAACCTACCCCAGGCAAGTCTACGATGTTCTATGTGTAAGATTTCTTTGTCCACTACAGTTTGTTTCAAGAAGTCTAAGTGTTCGTTGTACAACAAGATGTGTCCTGCCATTAACTTGGCCTTGGCAGTGTATGGTTCAATCTCACGGAACTCCGCCATGTTCATAAAAGCAGGCTTCTCAACTAAAACATGAATGCCCTTTCTTAGCATGATCTTTATAAGATCCTTATGGGTGGGTGCCGGCGTAGCGATTATCACACCGTCTATAAGGCTGGGTACAATACTATCCAGCGAGTCATTGATGTCGTAGAGTTTGACAGGTAGGTTTATTTTCTTAACCGTGTCTACAATTTTACTCCCCCAGTATCCTGTGCCAATTACTGCTAATTTCATGTTGCTTCTTTAATTGCATTTATTATACTAGTAACATCATTATCTGTCAAATACTGATGCACTGGAATAGCCAATGCATTGGCACTACAATATTCTGAATTTGAGTACACAGCCATATCATTATATGTTTTTGTTTTATGTAAGGGAGTTGGATAATACCTCCTTGACTGTATTCCTTTAGATAGAAGAAATTTTGAAATCTGATCGACTCCAGGGTGTCTAATCACATACTGATGATAGACGTGTGTGCTGTTTGTATTCTGTGCAGGTATTTCGATGTGCCGATGCAGAGTGCCGTTGTATTGTGTTGCTATTGCTCTGCGTCTCATATTGTATCCGTCAAGATAAGGTAATTTATTCAATAGCACTTCTGCTTGTAATGAATCCATCCTTGCGTTCCATCCAACCATATTAATGTTGAATCTGTCTGACTGTCCGTGGTTTCGTAACTGTCTAATAATTTTAAGATATTTTTCGGCACCTGTTACTGCTCCAGCGTCTCCCCAACAACTTAAATTCTTTGTTGGATAAAAACTAAAACAAGTCAGATCGGCGATACCACCAACCCTTTTGTCTTTATACAATGCACCTGTGCTTTGTGCTGAATCTTGAATTACAGGCACGCCAAACTTCTTCAATTCGTCCACATCACAAACGTTTCCATAAAGATCAACGCCAATTATCGCTTTTGTTTTTTTACAAATTTTTTTTGAAACCTCTTTTGGATCTATACACATGTCGCTGAGTGAAATATCAACAAACACAGGTTTGGCCCCAACCTGTCGAATAACTTCAACTGTGCTTACCCAGGTGTATGGCACAGTGATAACCTCGTCTCCAGGACCTATTCCTAATGCCAACAATGACAACTGCAAGGCAGATGTGCATGAATTTACTGCAACGCACTGTTCCGCTCCGCAATATTCTGCAAAAGTTTTTTCAAAATTTTTTACAGCAGGTCCGTTTATAAAACTTTTAGTTTGCCATGTGTTTGCAAACAAATTTGATGGCTCCTTGAGTGTATCTTCGTAACCAAATCCAGATAATGATATCATTGTTTGAAAGCCTTAGCCATCAAAGTAGAAGTCTTAGATTCCATGTCTTTTTTCAATTTTGGAACATCAAACTTTATGTCCACATTTTTTATTTTTCTGTAATTGGCTTCTAAAGTCTGTCTTAGGAATCTAGCGATAGCGTCTTGTTTCTTTATCTTTAATTCTTTTGCTATGTCGTAGTGTATTGTGATATTATTTTTTAAAAGGATGTCTATGTACAGTAGGTACTTGACCGGCATGTTCTGGAATTGTAATCCATCCAGCACCTCCGGCCATTCCTTGACGAAGTCTTGCGTCAACTGTACCCATGTCTTATTCTTTGGCGGTTGTCTTTTTGGCATCCGCTTTTTTAGTAGTTTTCTTTGATGCTTCTGCTTCTGGATCTTTGGCCATGTCTTTTACGCTCATGCCTTTTTCCTTTGCTATCATTTCGTTCAACTTGCTAAGAAGAATCCTACCGTCATCTGTGTTACCGTAGGTAACAACAATTTCATTGGTCTTAAATTTCTTAATGTAGTTGTCGTTGTGTAGCATAGCCAACATGTTGGTTCCATCTTGAAATGCCTGTCTGCCGGCATAGTCTGCAAACTCATCTGCCTCCTGCCCGCCTTCTGATTCCACTGCTCTCATCAATGCATTGTGATATAAGTCAGGTAAGAACTTTGTTCCTACTACCAAACAGTTGTTTGGCTCACCTGGTACAGTTCTGTACATGATTACTACTTTTGCTTTTGATTCGTCAGCAAGTTCTCCAATATGTTTGAAGTGCCTTTTTGGTCCAGTTTGACCATCGCCTGCCTGACCAGTGTTATCGCCCATGGGCATAGCCTGGTTGTTTACGTTCATTAGTGTTGCCATTTTATTTTCCTTCCGCAGTCGCTGGTGCTACCGTTGTTGGTGCTCCTGTGCCTGCTGTGCCTCCAGGTTTCTGTTCTGGTGCCACTTTGGCCAAGAACGCCTGTAGTTTGTTGTATATGAATCCAACACCTGCCATCTCACTGGCCTTGAATGCACCTCTTGTGGATGCCACGTCAAGTATGGTAGAGAGATTCTTCAAGTCGCCAATTGATAATGCCATTGGATCCTGTTGTTGAGCCGTCGCTGTTCCTTCAGGTGCACTGGCAGTAGCAGACTGCTTCTCGTTTTTCTTCGCTTGTGCCATTTGTTTTTTTTCTCCTATTAATCGATTAATATAATATACGCATATTATACTATAAACTAGTTATGGAGTACAACGATTAGTTTTACTTAATTTGGGCTTTACCACTCAAGGCAAATAAGGTTAGATCACCAGGATTTTCAAATCCAAGTACCGTACATGATCTAGATGTGTCACCTTCGTATTTGACATCTTTGGTAATTGAAAACCTACCGTGGCAATTCTCATATATCCATTTACGCATCTTTTCAACATCGGCCTCGTGTGCTTTTACCACTGTGTTCACAAAATGAGGTGGTAATATATCTAGTTCCCTTTTGAAAAAATTATTCGGATTTACTCTCACGTTTCCTCTCCATCCATTCAAATGCCGATTGCCATCTTTGTTGTGTAGTTGTCTTTGGTCCTTCGTATAGCACATCTTTGTTAGTGTTACTTGGTCCAAGCACTTCAACACCCTTCCAGAACATAGCCATCACCACAAACATCATTACTATTACAATATACTTACTCATGAGCCATACCACACATCATCATACAATGGAGGATCATTAGGATCTGGTTTCTTCACATGGGGCACATTGTGGAACTGCTTAAATGTATAGTACATGGCGAAAATAATTCCCAAATGTCCAAGCACCAGTCCTACCCAACCCCAAAGCATTGTGGAAATAGAAAAGAAATACACGGTAAACACGGTGCTCCATATGAAACTTAGAACCACAAGTATCTGTAATCTAACAGTCTTCGGAAGTGCCCTTAGATCATTGTGATCATCATCAAACAGAATAGTTGCGGTGTCTATCATCCAATTCTTAAAACACTTCACTTTGATCATAGATCCCGAATACCACTGTTCTCTATTTTCCATTAGNTTGCTCCTATACAAAATAAAAGGAATGATAGNAACAGTATTCCGGCGGCNATNGTTACTGGATGTTTNAGCCAGTCGCCTANTAGNTCNATTATCATGCTTAGAAACATCTTAATCATTGTATTGCACCGTCATTCCCCATGGAGCCTCTATGTCTCTCTCGTATGGATTGTTGATTAAGAATATAGTGTCGCAGTAGTCCTCATCACCCCAAGTGTTGAAAGGCCAACCATCTGTGAACATAACAAATTTCTTAGGTTCGATGCCTTCCTTCTTCATGTAGTCCCAATTACATTCAAACTCTGTACCACCACCTGAGCCTAATTTGTAATCTAACAATTCATCTGCGTTGTCTGGTGTAAACACTTTTGGATTGAATACTTCTGTGTCAAAACTCCATAGATGAATTCTGTAGTCTTTGTATTGGTCCATTATATTTTTTACTTCTGTTAAGAACTCTCTGCACTGATCATTGCTTATACTGCCGCTGGCATCTAAGGCAAGACAGATGTCAATCATCTCGTCATTGTTCTGTCCTGGTAGTATTGCAGATGTGTGCCAAGACTTTCTACTAGGTCTCATCCAAGTGTAATCAGATTTAATTGTGCTCATTATCTGTTGTTGCAGTATTTCTCTCCAGTCCATCTTAGGCTCTGTGAGATCCTTGACNAGTCTCTGCAAGGCTCCTGGCAGGTTACTAGCACCTGTTGACTGTGCCGCACTCACCATTGCTTCTTTAACCTCGTCTCTGATCTTCTTAAGTTCTTCTTTTGTGTAGACAGGCTTACTGCTTTTAGAACCTTTCTTGCCTCCGTCCTTGCCTTCTCCTGCACCATCGCCTTTGCCCCATTCTTGGTGATCATCCATGAGCTCACCCATCTTCTGTATCATCTTCTTGCCGTTCTTCTTGGCCTGTTTGAAAAGGTCATCATATATTCTCTCAGATGCCCAGTCCTTGTACTTGTCGTCCTGGAAGCCTTTGTTCTCGCCTTTCTTGCCTTTGGGCATCTCTCCGATGTTGGAATCTTTCAGTATCTGATTAACGGCATAGTCCGCCGCTATGTTCCAAAGCATTGGATCCCTGTCGCCGATCCTTACAAGCATATGTTCAAATACATTGTGCAACACCTCGTGTCCAAACAGGAACTCTGTTTCTTTGGGTGTTAGTGAATCTATNAATTTAGTGTTNTAGAANAAGTGCCTGCCATCTGTGCCGGCTGTAGGACACCAATCATCCGCGTTTACAAGTTTCAATCTAGTTGCAAGGTTGCCAAAGAATGGATGCTTCAGTAGTAAGGCAATCCTACCAGTAACTAATTTGTCTATTATTTTTTGCTCTTTGTAATCCACTATTTAGACTCCATAGCAGTTATGACGTACTTGCCAAACTTCTTATGGAACCTATCAAATGATTTNAACTTGCTAGGATCGAACGGAAGTTTGTAGTTNGTTAAGGCAATCTTCGCTCCCATAACAACCAACTCTGTCTCAAAGTTGTCCATCATGTAGTTGAAGAACCTATCCGCCTGTTCATTCCAATTCTTTTCTTTCTTCTCGTGTGCCTGTTGTAACTCATAGCACAGAGAAACTGTCAAAGAATACATCGCTGATATTTCTTTTGTCTTAAGGTCTTTGACCTTACCGCTCAATATGTCAGATGGGTTTGGAAGTTGACCGCTAATTTTACGATGATTCATAAACTTAACGGCCAATCCCTCTCCTACGCAACCTGCTACGAGGTCAGTGAGCGTACTTTCTGGCAGGTCATCTGATAGAAGTTGGCTTACGAAACTCCATGATCTTGGAGTTGCGAATGATCTACTTGATCCTCTAGGATCAAAATCGTATAAATCTTGTTTTGCGAATGTGCAATAACCCACAACGTCTGCGTGGATGTGTTGGTTTGTTGCCCACTGCATCCAGTCTTCGAAGTCCACTCTCAATTCGATGTGGACAAATCTGTTTGCCAACGGAGCCGGCATCCTGTAAGTGACACCTTTGTCACTGTCTCTGTTGCCTGCCGCCACGATTGATACGCCTTCTGGTAGGTGATACTGTCCTACTCTTCTGTTTAGAATAAGTTGATAAGCCGCCGCCTGTACAGCCGGAGCCGCCGAGTTCAACTCGTCTAAGAAAACAATGGCATTAGACTTGGGATCAGTTGGCAGTTCTGCCGGACTAGCCCAAACCATGTTGTTTTCTTTTGAATTATAGTAAGGGATACCTTTGATATCTGTTGGTTCCCATAAAGGAAGTCTTATGTCTATGACTTCTCTTCCTTCTGTGTCTGCAATTTGTTTTACGATATCGGACTTACCAATACCTGGTGCACCCCACATCATTATTGGTCTTTGCAATTTGATACAATGTGTTAGTGCTGATTTGGCCTCGTTAGGCGTAACCGTTCTGTTTTGTGATCCTACAGCGGCTTCTTTGTTTTTTGCTCTTGGCATTTTGTACACTCCTGTTTAAAATGTTTATAATACGATTATAGCAGAAATGTGTAGCACGTCAACCTGGTAATTGTGGCATAAAAGTCGCTATTTTACTGGCTTTTTTGTTCGTCCATCTTGCTCATTGCACGTGCAAGTCCGTATTTTGTAATATCTCCAGCAAATAACATCAATTGTAGTGCCATTTTTTCCATGGTAACTATTATCTGCTTCTTATCAACGAAGTATGGACAGTCTACAAACTCGTCCAACCAAAGATATGTTTGCGGTGTGAATATAACTTTTGCAGGAAACTTGATATTGTATGTCTTCAAATCAATCTTTTCCAACATCTGCAGGCCCTGTTTGGTTAATCTCAGTGATCTGGCCTGGTAACTTTCTCGGACATTCTGCCACCATGTGTAGTAATGTGTCTTAATACTCTCATCATGTAAGGGCAGTTCCTGAAGTTCCATGAAGGTTCGGGTGTATGCAGTCTTACGATCCATACACTTAATTATCTGCTGAATTTGTCGCCTGATTTTAATAGGTACACGCCAAACTTGTCGGTGTTGTGCTGAGCATTTAATTTCTTAGCCAAGTTCTCCGCGTGTCCTGGGTTGGAGAAAGACACTTTCTTGTACTTTGGTCCTGGATAGTTGGCCACCAAACTAGATGATTTCAAGTTGATTGGTTTGCCGTCATAGAATACCGCCCATATTCCTTCGGCCGCCAGGACCTCGTCCATCTTGTAGGTAGTTTTATTACTGTGTTGAAGTAACACTGTGGGTTTAGGTCTGCTCATAGTTTTATAGTTGTATTTACCAAAAAACACATCAGCAGGTTGTATTGATGCTAAATTGAATGATTTAAAAAATCTNTTCGTTGCTGACTTATGAAACTATTTTTTNTCCGAAAAGNTGCCGCCGTCCATTTCTATGTTGATGGTCTGGGCTTCCTTGGCTGTTTTTAGAGCTTGGATTATTTCCTCTTGAATGGTTACCATTCGTGTCATCACCTGCGTCAGGCTGTCCGCCAACTGATCCGCCTCCTTGGCTTGGAGTATGATCTGTCTTTCGCCTTTCTGACGTAGAGATCTGATCCTGCCTATGAGATCTTCTATAGGCCTAGTTTGTATCTTGGAATTGTTTGACTGCGTCATTTAATACCTGTTGCATTTCTAGTTTGGTTTTGATTGGCCCTTTGTATTTGTATCTCGACAGTGTTATCATCTTAGGACAGTATGCCTTACGCCAACCCTTTTCGAAACATATGATGTAGTATCCTGCACAAAACTGGCTTTTACTTTTTGGGGTCTTTGTGTAGACCGGCAACTGCTTCTGCACGTCGAACATTGGGTTGTAAGGATGTTGGCTACAAGGGTAACCATGAACATCAAAGTTGTCTTTTTGAATCTCCTCTTCAGGTTTTTTCACATTTGATTCATCAAATATTCCAAATCCAAACTTTGTAAAAAGGCTCTCCTGCGTATGGAACACTTCTTTGCTTTGCTGTTTGCTTAGAAATATCCATCCGTTGTTCTCTTTTTTCTGGAGTGTGCCTAACTTTTGTCCGTTCTGCTCCACTATCCAAAATTTGTCCTTTACTAAGGTCTTGGCTCTTACTGTCATGATACTAACCTCGCATTAAAAGGCTCAACATAAAGTTGTGCCTGCTCACTAATCCTATTTAAATCATACTTGGCGCAGAACCTCATGAATCTGATACCAACTTGATCAACACTTTTGTTGTCCGCCTTGGCCTGGGCAATGGTTTGGTCCAGTTCGTTGATTATCTCTTCAGGCTGTGCGTGTAGGTCAACCAGTGCTCTGTTTCTTTCATAGTCCTCCATTACTCTGTGTTCGTTGCCGTCATGGTCCACCCACTTGCTTAACATAAGGTTGTTCCATGTGTATCCTTTTTCTTTCCTGTCTGCGAATGCTTCTTGTAGGCCTATCTTGTTTTTAGTGCCCTTTGTACGCACACCTGGGTATGCACTGAATATGTTGTCACTAGGATCTCCTCTCATGGCCTTCTCGAAAATAAGCCATTCTGTGTCTGGTGCAGGCTTTGGTGCTTTAAGTTTCTTGTCTATTACAGGTTTGCCTTTGGCATCAAACCACCCTTCGTGTGTCAGTGTTGTTTCTGTGACACCATTATACTGTTTTACNTTNGTNGCCACCAACTGATTCAAATCTTTGTCTGTGCTAATAATCACATGATTCTGATCAGGATGTGTGTCTATCCAACGTGCAATNAANTCNTCNGCTTCCGTCCTTGCATTTCTTAACACTGTGACGTTTGTCTTTGTTTTAATAAAGTCACAGAAGTCATCATAGCACTCCCAGAACACTTCATTTTCCTCTTTTTCCTTTTCAGTCATGGCATCTGCCATCTCTTTTCGGTTTCTTTTGTAAGGTGCGTATAGGTCTTTTCTAAATGATCTGCCCTCTAGACAAAATACCACATGGGTACCGCCAAAGTCCTGCCATGCTTTCTTAATTGAATTCATCATGATATGTATGGCCATGCCTACTTTTTCCGATGTGTCTCCACGTATCACGTGTCTTGCCCTAAAGAATGTGTTTGCTGTGTCTACTAGGATGTGTGTCATGCATCTATTATAACATAAATGGCTAGGCCTGTCTATCTGTATGGACATTACCTAGTTCTGCGAATGCATACTTACCAGTGGCTTTATTGCAGTATTCTATGCAAACAGGATGGGAAAATGGATCGCCAGAAAAACTAGATGGTAATGCCTTCATAAACACGTCGGATTGTAAAATATCTTGTAGATTGTGATGATGTAGGTCGATGTTTTGGTAATTTTTAACTATTTTTTTTAGGAGCAATTTTTCAATGTTTNGGCCGGCTTGTATNTTGCCTAACATACAACANGGATAAACTGTTCCGTCGCTGTGTATGTATAATTTTCTTTCCTGTTGCCAAACACAAGAAATTTCTTCTTTTCCCTTGTAAAGTTTTTTCCAGTATTTTTCTCCATTTTTGGAACCAAGTGCATCTCTCAGTGTGGTCTGGTGAGAAGATTTTTCTAGATCATATAGATATTTTCCTTCGTCGTATACTTTCCATGTATCTTCTGTATCGAACCTATCCGAGTACATAAAGAATATTTCTTCGAATCCAATGTCTTCGCTTAATTTTTTTGCCTCCTGTATCTGATGTTCGTTATGTTTGAAAACAATGAATTGCCAACTTGCTTTGCCGCCGGATTGAATGTAGGATTTTGCGTTGTTTATTATTTTTGTGTAAGATGTGTTCCGTCTATACATCTCATGTTCTTTCCCCAATCCATCTATGCAGAAAGTTACCTTGACATTTTTCTTTTTTCCTAGTTTACTCCACCATTTTATATTCCTTAAAGAGGCATTTGTGTTTATTAAGATATTTTGTTCGGGAAACAAATCTATTATTTCGACTAGACGTGGATGCATCAAAGGGTCACCAAAATTTCCACAGAAAGAAACTGTTTTCAGCGCCTTCATTTCTCCGACAGGTAGATTTTTTATTATGTCAAATTCTAAATGCTTTAAATGTAAATCGTCACGGACATATCCCTGCATGTCGTATCTTGGACACTGAGAACATTTTGAATTACAATGACTGCTCAGTTCAAAATTTAACACCGATAAAGTCTCAAGGCTATACATTAACAATATTTAATAGTNAAAANTTTGGAGGGATATTAACTGACTTCNGTCTTGCCNTCGTCTCTCCTGTTGATCTGNACGTANCCAGATCCAGTGACGTCGATNCCTTGNTCGTTTCCGATNGTTCNGCAAAGTGTNTGGAACCANCTGTCCACTATCTCTTCTTCTGTTTGGCCTTGATAGCCAGACTGTTGCAACATGTTCACAAACTCATCATTCCAGTCCAGTTCAAANAAACCATTTCTTGGATTTTCAGGATTTACATTTAGATTCAAAACTTTGACCATAGGCTCTTCGCTTTTCTTAGAGCCTTTTTTATTCTTCTTAATAGTTGTCTTTGCTGTTTTCTTAACCTTCATAATAGTATTATACCTTCTTTTTATTAATTAGTCTACTGTTATGTTCCAATAGCATTACCAAATAGATACACATGGACTCTGGCCGCCACGTTGTAGCCTTTCTTGAATGCCTTCTCCGCCACTTTACCAGCGGTTGCACTCTGTTCTTCTTCCCTGGCACCTGTTGGCATTATCCATACAGGCCAGTTCACTCCAGCATTCCTAAATTTTTCCACAGTGCTTTCCATTTCATCCCACTCTCTGTCTGCGGAGCCAACTACAAATTTAAGTTGTCCCCTGTCCGAACATTCTGTGTATTCTGCAACGTTCTCAGGCTTGATTGCTTTCTCTGTTTTCTCACCTGACACAGTGAACAG
>FUFK010038562.1_pt1 | contig 12491 bp, 30 predicted proteins | sample 1021851 | NCBI WGS metagenome assembly FUFK01 (sample SAMEA51879418, study PRJEB19060) | metagenome
TGAACTATTATTTTACAGGAGTATTGATTATATTGTTTGTAGCATTTGCTATGATGGTAGCACAGTGAAAATTACATTAGCATTTTTATTATGTTCTTATGTAGCAGAGTCTTGCTTACCTCCATTTATACATCCTATGCAATTTGATAGTGAGTATGACTGTTTGTTAGTAGGTTATTCAGAGTCAATAAGAAAAATAGAAGAAATAGGACCATATGATGTTAATACACATCGTATGTATATAAAATTTGGATGTTATCCAGAAAAAATTGAAGGCGAAACTTAAGTATGAAAAACCCCCTAATATTAATTATATTATTATTACTAACTTCTACAGCATTTGCAGGATCTACACAGACTAATACGTCTGGATCTAATACTGCTATTGAGGGTGGATATACTTCAAGTGCTACAACAACGTATGAGTCTGGGTCTAGTTCTAATAGCACTACAACAAATACAACTAATTCTAATATTAGATCAGCACCACCCAGTGCAGGAGCACCATCATACAATAGTATGACTCAAGATGTTTGTGCTGTAGGTGTATCAATGGGTGTGCAAACATTTGGTATAGGTCTTAGTGGTGGTAAGCATGTAATAGATAAGAATTGTGAAAGANTAAAGTTAGCTAGAATACTTAATGANTTTGGTATGAAAGTTGCAGCAGTAGCTATANTATGNCAAGATGAAAGAGTATTTGANTCTATGATACAGGCAGGNACACCTTGNCCTATAGATGGTAAGATAGGTAAAGANGCACAGGCACTATGGTCTAAGTATGATCATGAAAGACCAGACTATGATACATATGTAAAACGTATGGAAGATAGAAAAAAAGCTGATGAAGAAATGCAAGCAAAGATTACAGCAGAACTAGAAGCTATGGATAAAGCAAAAGCACTAGAAGAAGCTAAAAATAAAAATAAAATAGAATGGAAACATCCTAGATGATAGATAGATNNATATATAAATTTTGTGGTTTTTTAGATAACTCAATAGCATTTGTAGAAACTGGTATTATTAAAATGACAGAATGGTGCTGGCATACAAGAGTTAAGTTATTAAATAAAAGAAGAAANAAATAATGGCACTTAAAATTTCAGACGAGGCAAAGGTGCAAATGCCTATGAAGACGGTTGCTAGCCTGATAGCACTCGTTGCAATCGGGACCTGGGCATATTTCGGTGTTATTGAAACTCTTAACAAACATAGCACACAACTAGAACTATTTCAAAAAGACTTAGAACAAAACTCAGAGTTTAGAATTAAATATCCACGTGGTGAACTTGGTCAGTCATCTGGGGAGGCGGAGCTTTTCATGTTGGTAGAGCATATGGCAGGTTTGATTGAGTCTATGGATGAAGAACTAAAGGGTATGAGAAATAATAAAATTAATATAGATTTTTTAAAAGAACAAGTATCAAAACTACAAGAAGATGTAGAAAAGTTAATTAGAAATGGGAGTGGGCACTAATGATAGAAATGGTTTTTGCTTTATTACTTCTACAAGATCATAAAATTGTAGAGCATCGTATAAAAGATTCATTATCAGATTGTTTAAAATCAAAACGTTATGCTATGAAGGATAGAAGTCCTGGTGATAGGGTCGTGTTTAAATGTATACAGTCAAAGGCAAACGTTGAAATATACATGGGAGAGAAGAAAATAACTTCTTTAATATTAGAGTGAAATGGCTAATTGCATTTTTATTTCTATTTACTATAGTACAAGCTGACGAACAAACAACAGGTAATTTAATTACCAATGGTAACTTTGAAACTGGTAATGCTAATGGTTGGACTACCTCTGGCGATGTACAAGTATTAAATGATTGCTGTGAACTTAATAATGTCCCTAGTAATTATGATTTAGAATTTGGTGATAGTGGATCTATAAATCAAAATTTTAATTTAAGTTCAAATACTATTACTCAAGATATGTTGGATAATGGTATTACTCTAAATTCAACTATTGAAGTACAGAATGGTGAGTGCAACGTCACTGGGTGTTGGGGTGGGTCAGGTAATGCAGATACATTTACTAATCAATTAACTATAAAAGATTCTGATGGTAATGTTCTAGCATCTAATACAAATATTAGAACAGATACTACAGGTATAGATGGTGCTAATTTTAGAGATACTCTAATTTACACAGGTACAGGATCTAATGTTGGTAATATAAATATATCTGGATCTGATGCTAATGCTCCTGCAACTCTAGGTGGACCAAATGTAGATAATATATCTGTAACTATGACGTATGATGATACAGTTATAGCTGAAGAAATTGTTGAAGAGATAGAAGAAGTATTTGAAAATTTAGAAGAAGTATTTGAATATATAGAATTTAGTCAAGTAGAAGAATTATTTGAAGAGTTTATAACTTTCTTTGAAGAGCCAGAAATGGAAGAAGAATTATCTTTTGAGCCTATGCTTACAATGGTTGAAGAAATGGTAATGGAAGAAGAAATGATAGAAGAAGAAATCATAGAAGAGTTTGCTATGGAAAAAGAGTCTATGATTGAAGAGGAAATGCTTGAAGAAGAAGCAGTTGAAGAAGAGTTTACTGAAGAAGAAGTAATAGAAGAAAAACCTACAAAAATGGCAGAGGAACCTAATGAAAAAAAAGAAGAACCCAATAGCGAAACTACTGAGACTGCCGAAGTTAAGAATGAGAATAATACAAAACAAAAAAATATACAATCGAAAGAAACAACCAAAACTAACCTAGTAAAAATTATGGACAAAGTAGACAAAGACATTAAAGATATATCAAAGAATTTACAAATTAAAAATATTATTAAGTTAGATGCTATGGCAAGTGAACAAGCATCTCTTGATTCTTACGACATACCCTTCTACAAAAGTAAAGATATCTATATGGACCAATTACAGATACAAGATATGAGAGAGTTATATACTGATGTTAGTTTAAATAATTATATAGCTAATGATCCTGTAGTAATTATGGAAAATAAACTAAGAGATATAGAAACTAAAAAACAATTATTAATAATTGAACTAGAGGCATTAAAAAATGGATAAAATAAAAAATCAATTAGCAGGTGTAGCCGCACTACTTGGAGTCATTGCCGCAATAGGTGGTGGCTTTGTAAAGTATGGTGAGATAACTACAAAACTAGATGCACTAGAAGGTGCAGGTGGTACAGATTGGTCAGCACCAATAGCTGTATTAGAAGAAAAAGTTGCAGCATTAGAAAATGCAGATACTTCTCATAGCCATGACTTTGATCATACACATGATAATTCAGCTGTAAAAATAGTTGAAAAAGAAATAGAATTATTAAAAGTGCAGATAGAAGAACTTAAAGTTAAATCATCTAACCCATTGGCAAACTAATGCAGCTTAGTGGTCATTTTAGTTTGAGAGAGTTAACACAATCACAAACAGCATTACGTAAAGGTATTGATAATAAACCTACTCCAGAGCATATAGAAAATTTAACAGAACTGGCAGTACAAGTTTTAGAGCCGACACGTAGGCATTTTAGCAAACCAATTGCAATCTCTAGTGGATATCGTAGTAAAGAACTTTGTCTTGCTATTGGTAGTTCAGAAAATTCACAGCATGCAAAAGGTGAAGCGGCAGACTTCGAATGTTTTGGAGTAGATAACAAAGAATTAGCAAAGTACATTAAGAATAACCTAGTGTTTGATCAACTTATACTAGAGTTTTATAATCCAGATGACCCTTCAAGTGGATGGGTGCATTGCTCATATAGTAAAGAAGAAAATAGAAAACAATCATTATTATATAACGGGAAGGATTATACAGAATGGCTTACTTAAATGCAAATATACCTGTAATAGAATGTTATGTTAGAGGTAATTATTTAAGAGATCAAAAAGATTCACACGATAAATACTTTGAATGTGTGGTATTTGGATTTACATCTATACCTAAACAAGTACCNACTATTTCATTTTATGATGACAGATGGTGGTTTATGGTGGAGAGCACCTATATCAGCATTTTGTAAAAAACCTGGAGTAAAAGAATTACCTTTAGACGAGTTATGTTTATGGGATTCATTTAGTTACAATATAAGTGTTACAACTTTTTATCAAATGGCAGGTTGTAAGATGAAATACATATCAAGACGTAAGATAGATAGAGAAGGTGTTTATTTATTTACAATTGATTGGTGTGCAGGAGACTATAACGAATTAAATTATGGTTATGCAGAAAAACCAGATCAACATAAGTGTGGTCATGTAATTGAATTAGATGATGGTAATTACGCAATACAACCCAACAATAGATTAAGGATCTTTGATCCATCAATGGCAGCAGATCCTTCAAAACCCCTTATCAATAGACTAGTAAATACCAATATATGGTCAGTAGAAACAACTTCTAAGTGGATTACTGATGAGCATGAAGAAGGTAGTTACGATTATAAATATACGGAGTTAAAAGATGGCAGTAAATAAAGCAGGAAACTATACTAAACCTGGAATGAGAAAAAAAATATTTCAGAGAATAAAATCACAAGCATCACACGGCACAGGTGCAGGTCAATGGAGTGCGAGAAAAGCACAGGCATTGGCTAAAGCATATAAAAAAGCAGGTGGTGGTTATAAATCATGATATCTTTTATTAAAAAGATTTTAGGTATAAGTGATTTAGAATATAAAGTTAGATTACTTGAAAGAAAAAATTATTGGAGGGAGAAATATAAACATGGTTAAATTAAAAGGTCAACAACACAAATTAGATTTTAATAAAAATAAAAAATTAGATAAACAAGATTTTAAAATACTAGCAAAAATTAAAAAAGGAAAAAAGAATGGCACTAGCAAAAAGTCAAAGATCGCTTAAAGCTTGGGGTAAGCAAGACTGGGGAACTAAGTCTGGTAAAAAATCATCTGAAACAGGAGAAAGATATTTACCTAAAAAGGCTATAAAGGGATTAACTGCTAGAGAGTATGCCGCTACAAGTGCAGCTAAAAGAAAAGGTAAAGCTGCAGGTAAACAATTTGTTAAACAACCTAAGAATATAGCAAGTAAGGTAAAAAAATATAGGAGTTTTGCATAATGGCAAAGACAGAAGCATGGACTAGAAAAGAAGGCAAGAATCCTTCAGGTGGATTAAATGAAAAAGGTAGAAAAAGTTATAAACGTGGTAATTTAAAACCACCTACTAAAGTAGTTGGTAATCCTAGACGTGCTAGTTTTTGTGCACGTATGAAAGGTATGAAGAAAAAACTTACTTCAAAGAAAACTGCTAATGATCCTAATAGCAGAATAAATAAAGCTTTAAGAGCATGGAATTGTTAATATGGCTAAAGATCCTAAAGTAGGCACAGGTAAAAAGCCTAAAGGTTCTGATCGTAGATTATATACAGATGAGAATCCCAAAGACACTGTCTCTATAAAATTTGCTACTATTAAAGATGCAAAAGATACAGTAAAAAAAGTTAAAAATATTAACAAACCTTTTGCTAGAAAAATACAAATACTAACTGTTGCAGAACAACGAGCTAAAGTTATGAACAAAGATAGTGTAGTTAAAATATTTAAAGCTGCAAAGAATGATTTAAGGAGGGCATAATGAGAGACACTAAACTTATTAATGCATACGCACTTAAACAAAGTAAGGATAAAAAACAAAGAGAATTATTTATACATTTAAAGAAAGAAGTAGAAACAGGTGCTAATGGTACTCAAAACTATATGATAAAAAAAGGCATAAATAAAAATACAATAGCTAAGAAATAAAAAAGGGGAGCCATATAGACTCCCCAGCAGGCAACATAAGGGCTCCCACGTGGAGCCTTTTTTTTTGGTGTTAAATTTTTTGTATCATTTGTTTAATATCATCTTCTAGTTTTTTACCAGCAGAGTTTGCATGATTGATAATTGCAGCACATAGATTAGCTTGATACTTATATTCTTTTAAAGCTTCTCTTATCTTACCTACTGGTTTTCCACCATAATCAATCACAATGGCATTGTCTTTGTTTAATCCAATCTTCAATTCAAACAATAGTCCTGTATGTTTGCTTATACTATTTTTTTGCATTACTATCCTCCACTGGCTTCTTAACAAAGTCTGCACCAATTTTTGGATCTAGTTGATTTAATCTTGCTAACATAGCCATAAGATTTGCTACCTCTCCATATGGTCTAGTCATAAGATATTTCATTATGTCTTGTAGTTGCATAGAATCTATTAAATAAGTTCTAGATCCTTTATTTTTTTCTGTGCTGACTGCGTAATCGTCTTTACTCATTATGTTCTCCAAAATGTTTATGTATTGTTTTTATATTTTCTTCTGCCGTAGATACTATATTTATTAGTTTATCTAGTTCTTCTGTAAATTGTGGATGCTCACCAATAGCTACAGTATTGTGTAAATATATAACTATTTTTGCTGTAGCATCATCCACTTGTGATTTATATTTTGATAATAAAGCATCTATTAAAAGTTGTCTTACATGCATTATTCTTGCCCCCTAAATTGATAATACTTATCCTCAATAAGATCAGCATCTTCCATATAAGGATTAAATCTAGCTGCTACAGATTCTTTTGCATCTCTTATTGTTTGATTAAGTGTTCTACCTTGTCTCAGACAACCTGCTACAAAGTCTTCCACTTCTATTATTGCTTGTTTAACTTGACCCATCTTTGACCTCCTTTACTAGTCTATTTAAATACCATTGTGCTTTTTCTAAATCTTGCAATGGCTCTCCTTTAAATTTATATCTTGAAACATATTTCAAGACATTACCTTTTAAGTACCCATGATACTCATCACTAGTCATGCAATCACGAATAACATCTATGGTTTCTTTCTTACCATGTTTGTAATGTGCAGGTGAATTTACATTATCTTCTGCCATACTTTCTCCTTATAGTATTGTACTCAATCATCTCAAGATCATACTCACCTTTATCTACATTACGTTTAACTACAAGTCCACTCCACCACATTTGCTGTGTAGCTTTAGCATAGTTTTCTTTATGATGCAAGTAACATCCTGCAGATAATCCCATAAGTTTTCTACCAGAAGGTAATGCACACATAGCATAATCAAATGTATGTATATGACCTACAGTAGAAGACACTTTATTTTTTAAGAGTAAAGCACGAGCCACGTTGTCACCACTAATAGGCTTACCCATGACACCAGTAGGGTAGTTATGGCAGTAATAAACACCATCGACAACCACAGGTTTTTGGTATTCATGAACCTCCCAACCAAAGCTTTCAAATTTAAAGTCGTCTGTACTAATTGTGCCTTCAAGTTCTGGTATGTCATCTACTGTTCTATCTATCCTATCTTCATGATTACCAAGTAACATTATTTTTCTTGGTCGTCTCCCATTGAGACCTTTGTTAAATTTAGCCAATGCATCATGTGCATGGTCAATATCTTTTTTATATCTTCTACCTTCAAATTGTTTTTTACCTTTATCATAACTTGAAAGTGAATCCATACTTGCAAAGTCACCCATGCATATTATGGTATTTGGTTTCAGATCATGTGCTAGTTTGCCTGCCCATAGAAATCTGTCATTGCTTGCTTTAGGTGTACAATGAGGGTCACCTATAACTAAATGTGTTGCCATTAGTTCAACTCCTTATCACGTTTGTTTTTTAAGTATTCAATAAAATCAATAACATTATCTTCACTATCAAACTCTGCTACAGAATTAATAGCTAGATCTTTTTTGTTATCTTTCTTATCATCTGCAAACCCACGTAGTCCATACATAAATGTAGTCTGAGGGTCTGAAGTTGCCATTTTAATCATACCTCTTGCAATAGTAGAACATAATTCGTATTGCTCTGTTGTCATTGCGGCTTTACTATCCATAACTATACCACAGGTAAAGCCTTTATCCCAAGGTGTAACTAAAACTTTTATTGCATTCTTCATATTAAACTTTTTTTTTCTCATTTATACCAATACCTTTCATGGTTGTCTTCATTATACTCAACTACCTTATGCTCAAATCCTCTCTTCATACTTTTTCTACCAAATTCCTCTGCACTCTTTTCATTATCAAATAATATATTTGTAAACATTTTATAGTCTTTATCTTTTTTATTTTTATATAATACAAAATATAGCATCATAAGTACAAGGGTGGAAAATAGACCCCTCAAAACTACTCCCCACCCAGTTAAAGTTACAATCTCTATTCAAAAGTTTCCTCTTTCTTAGGATTGTTTACTTCAGTGTACCAAACCCATTTAGGGTTTTTGCCTTGCGATTGTTGCTGTGGTAACAATTGCAATTTACTTCCCCAACAAGGAAGCTTGTATGGGCAGAATGTACAAGCCATGCCCAAAACTCTATTACCTGTTTTCTTAGTACGAAACGTTTCCTCTATATCATCATAACATCTTTTAAATGGTACTTTATTTTCTAAAGCTGTAATATTTTCTTCTGCATTAGTTAATGCTTTAACTTTATGTTGTTCATCATCTATAGGAGTTTCACATACTGTCCACTCACCTGTGGATTTATTAATTACAATCCATCCACCAAAAGGCATCTTCTCACTTTCACCATAAAGATATCCTTGAGGTACATATCCAAACGCATCATCTTTTGCGACTTCTTCAAATCCACTTCCAAATTTTTTATCAAATGAATATGGTGATGCACTTTTAATATCCCACACTTTCTCATCAATCTTAACATCAAGCCTGCCTTCAATTTCTGATTCTTTAAATTTAAGTTTAACTTTTTTCTGCTCATCTTTTACTTCTACTCCTGCTGATTTCATAACAAATATAGCCAATGCTTCGATAAGATCTCCAAATGTATTTCTCATCTTAGTATTGTATGGTTGACCTTCACCTTTTACATTCTTTGCTTCCATTTGTAATTGGCACAATGGTCTACCTATACTTGACATTCTTGGTTTAAAGCCCTCATTTCTTTTCTCAGAGAACTGTTTGCGTAAGGCACTTTTACATGCCTCACCAAACTCTTCTACTAAAGTATCTGATATTTCAATAGATTCTTTATTTACTTTATCAAGATACGTCTGAACTTTTAGAAGTATATCGTTCATTATGATGACAGCACATCTACTGGATCTTCGACTTGATCCACAACTTTTTTCATGTCTTTATCAGCTGAGTCGTAATTACTTTTCTTCGCAGCTTTATATAGATCTATCACTTCTGTATTTTCTTTAGTGATAACTTCTTGAAATACTCCAAGAGTTTCCATATCTTCTTTAGACATTTCTAAGCCAGCATCTGCATTAACAGCAATCTCTGGTGTGTAATATACATTACCACCTTTTTTCTGTCTCTTAGTATCTACTGATAACGTAGTAGTAAACATAAGTTTCTTACGTTTAGTTATCTGATCTAACGCAGAGCCAACTGGAGCAAATGCTGTACCTGTAACCCTCCATAAAGTAGGCAGATTAGAAACAGTGTGTTCTTCGCCATTTGCTTTTACCCCTTTAAATGATAACAGACCATACAATAATCTATAACATCTTATTGTTCTTTGTTCTGCCAATTGTTCTGGTGTCAAAGAATCCCTATCTTTAAAAGGAACCTTACCACACTTTGTGCCTCCAAGTATATCTACAGCTTCCTCTTTCCAATTCTTGAAAATAATTGATCTGTTTGTATACTCAGATTTATCTGGATCATAGTGCATNTATTGCATTGCACTTATGAATGGTCTAAATGTAACTGGCTTACCATATACATTTTGACCTACACTAGAATCAAATGTAAATAAATTACCAACAGGTAATTGATTACCTTCATCATCTTCTGGTGATCTGTTGATACCAAGTCTAGGAATATTTACTCCTTTACTTGAACCATCATCTTGTCCGATAGCTTCCATAATCTGCTCATCAGACATCTCATTTATATTTGCTATATTATTATCCATAATAGCCTCCTTAATTATTGATTTGCTTATACCACATTTTTACTAATTTGTCAAGTATTATTTTCATAGTCCTCTAAAAACTAATCCTATTAATACCCAACCTATTAATCCATATATTAGTATATCTAATATTAACATATTTTAGTCTCCTCATCAGTAATCTCGTAAGGCAAATCTTCCATACGAGCAAACCACATTAAATAACTTTGTAGTTCTTCGTGTTCATTTATATATAACTTTGTGGGTTTTCCATCGCATTGTGCTTTTAAATCTTGCAACATATCATAAGCCTGCTCTTGCTCATCGTCAGCGTAGTCTTCCCACAACTCTTTATCTAGTAAAGGTATATCCATTAATACTCCCTTGTTGTGTCTATTGTTATATTACAAACAGCTTCACCACAAAATCTATGGTGATGTTCCTCTTGTAAATTTTCTAAAAATTTAGATAAGTCTTTAGAAGAAATACCATCATCAAATTTAAACTCTGATAAGGTCTGTCCTTTTTTTGCTTTACCACCTTCTTGATATTTAGTTCCTATTACTTTTACATGTGCTTTTTCTAAGTACATAATTACTCCTATATTAAAATGGGATATCATCATCATCTACTTTTTTATCTAATGATGGTATCTCTATTGTTTGTACTGAATAAGACGTAGTCGTCTCACGTTTTGCTTTAGCTACTTCATTGAGTTTATCTGCTATGTCTAAAGCCTCACCATAGTTATTCATATGTAACTCAATTGTTATTAGTGGATCAATGTGATTGAACCTTACTATTTTTAGTATTAGATTAGTTTGTGTCATTTGTGACCTCCTTCATATTTAACCAATCATATCCCATTTTGATCTCTGTGTCAAGTGGAACATTAAAGTTTATTCCATAATACTCTTTTAATGCAGGTATTACAGATGCTGTACCCTCGTCAAATATTTTACTCATTACAGCTTCTTCACCAGGATAAACATCAGCCACAATAGAATCGTGAACTGTGTTAATAAGTAAACTCTTTACCTTTTGTTCTTTCATTAACTTATATATTTTTATACATGCTAATGGTACAATGTCAGCAGTTGCTAAACCTTGTACAGGATAATTTTTTATTTGCGTACCATAACTAGATCCACCCCAAGGCATACGTTCTGCATATGGAAATGCATACTCTCTACCTGTGGGTAATTTAATTCTTTTATAAGTTATAGCTTGAGTTTGTAATTCATCATGCCATTTAGTTATGTGTTTATATTTTTCTGCAAATGTTTTATAATATTTTTTTTCATCTTCTGTACCTGTTGTACCACCATACAAAGGTTTAAATGTATGTGCCTTTGCATCTTGTCTTGATACACCAATTACATCTGCAGTAAATTTATGTACATCTATTTTATTTTTTATATCTGCCATACCTTGCTCATCTTGTGACAAGAAATACTGCAGTTCTAAACTCTAGTTGTGCAAAGTCTACTTCTATAATTTGCCCATCCTTCAAATCTAGATTGTATAACTTTACGTATTGGAAACGTACCACCTCTAGGTTGATTTTGAAAGTTAGGATCACGACTAGATAATCTACCTGTAGCTGTGACTGCTTGCATAAACTTAGGATGTAGCAATCCATTATCATTTGTAAAGTTTTGCAATCCTTCTACAAAAGTATTTAGATATGTAGAGATAGCATTGTGTCTAAGTATAGCATCAATAAATTCTCTAAACTCTCCTTCAGCTTCTCCTGCAATTTTATTTAATGTAAGTCTATCTGTTTTAAATCCAGAGTCTGACACATCGTATACACTTCTAGGTCTTTGATTAAATCCTGCAAGTTTAGCCATTTTAGCATATGTAAATCCTTCACCATTACAATCTTCACACTTACTATATTTTTTATATGGCGTGCCATCAACTTTAATTTTTTTTATTACTCCTTTACCTGCACAATGTAAACATTGACTAGCGATTGTTTTGTGTATAGGTTCAGAATTATTAGCTACTAATGTTCTAAACTGTGCAAAAGAAAACTTAGGTCTTTTTTTATTTTTCTTTGTAAACTTATCTATACCTGTATTAAATATCTTTGCCCATTGATTTTTATCTTTAGGTTTTTTAGAATAGATTAACCATGACAATTGTTCTGGACTACCTAGATTAATCTTAGTATCTCCCATCTTATCATATACAATCTTATCTATCTTTTGTTTTAGATATGCAAACTCTGCTCTGTATTCTTTTTCTACTTGTTTAAGATCATCTAAGTTTACATTGATACCATTACGTTCCATATCAGTAAGCACAATTAAAAATTCATTCATAACTTTTATTGTCTTTAACAAACCTTTATGTTTATCTGTTCGTAAGTCTGCCATTTGTGAATCAAATAATTGTCTAGTAATAGCTACATCTATCTTACCATACTGTTCTACAATATCTGCAGGTATATTCTCAAACGATACACCTCTGTCCATATATTCTTTTACTGCATCATCTTTAGCATCTAGTTTTCTACGTTGGCAACACATAAGTAATGTTAAACTTTTTCTTATGCCTCTATTTAAAACATACTCTGCTATCATTGTATCATA
>FUFK010039723.1_pt1 | contig 12491 bp, 21 predicted proteins | sample 1021851 | NCBI WGS metagenome assembly FUFK01 (sample SAMEA51879418, study PRJEB19060) | metagenome
GGGATTTGTGGAATAAAACTTTTTTTACTCATGTGCTAGAATACCTACTGAAACAGTTTGTTTTTAAACCCTCAAGNTTCACCGATCTTGNGGGTTTTCTTATTGTAACCTATTGCCATTCATTTGTCATTGTGCTACANTAAAANNGCAATTAGACTTTTAAGTCACTACGCAATTATGCCTTTTGTTTCAAAAAGAGCCAGTGANGATGCTTCCAATTCTGGAGNNTCNCGTGACGGCTACCTAAATCCACACAACTTAGATGATGGCGANAAAGTTCGCTTNAGTCTACTCCAAGAAGCACCNTGGGAATGTTTCTTGNTATGGGGNCATGAAGATGGCAACATAAAAGCTAAAAAGCCATTCAGATTTGCTGATGATCCTAGCCCAGAGGATATAGANCACAAACTTGGTGAAAAGTATGTAAGACCATTNAATAGNGATGGNAATGCACCTGAGCCAGTTAAGTTAGAGCAATGTGTGGCTGTNTANAACCACGAAATGGAANGAGTACAGGTTNTAGCCTGGACNCAGAAAACCATTACAAGTGCNTTTGATGCNATCAGTCANNTAGAGGATTATGAAGATTCTTTCCTAGACATTGATTTCATCCTATCTCGTAAGGGTACAGGAACTAATACTGAGTACAACCTTACACCTCTAAACAGAAAGAAAGGCTTGACTACCACTATTGATGAAGAGTGGGCAAAGGTCAAAAAGACTTTCAAGCTAGAAAGACTCTTAGATGGTGGTGATCCATTCAAAGAATCTGACTAACACACTAAATCTGGGGTCACATTGGTTGACCCCTTTCTTTTTTATGGTATTTTAATAATGGGAACGTGTATTTATTATCCATTCATGGGAACGCTAGACAAACAAAATGCCTTAGCATCTCTCAGAAAATGGACCCTAATTCAAGACAACAGTGGACCGTACAGAGTATATAGGGACGAAAAGAATAATGTATATTCCAGCGTAACTCACATACTTAAAGAAACCGCAACACAAGAATCTAAAGATGCACTTGAAAGATGGATTAAACGACCTGACTCAGAAATGGAACGTGATGTTGCCTGTGAACGAGGTCGACTATCACACTCACATGCCGAGTATATCCTCAAACTTGCTTCAAAGTTTGCTAGGCAAAGTGCTAATAAACGGAATATCTGGCGTACTGGATCGGATGGACTCGAAAGATGCCCCAAGAAAATCACACAATGGAGCCTTTCAAAGGCAGCTGAATCTGCCCCGAAGGTTGCATGGTCAGCCAGTGGCTACGCCAGAGGCTTACGGTCTTTCATCCTGGAACGTGTAACCGCCATTCATGCAGTTGAATTTTCGGTATATAAAGAAGGCTTTGGATTTGCTGGTACAGCAGATGCTCTAGTAGATATTGATGGAGAAGGCCCATTCATTGTTGACTGGAAAACAGCCAAAGAAGCTAGATCAGACCAGATGGTGGAACAATTCTGTTGTCAACTTGGGGCGTACAGTCTAGGACTAAAATCCCTCACCCATATAGAACCTAAATATGGAGCGGTAATTATTGCTAGACGATCTGGTAAACCACAGATAAAAATGTTAAACCGCCTCGAACTCATAGGAGCTGAGACGGAATTTTTAAGACGCAACGAGTTATATCAGAAACAGTTGGAACTGGTTACTGTTTAGAATATTTACCTTTTTTAATCTTCCAATCGTATTTATTTATAAGAGCATTACAGTGTATGCAACCCAGTGCAGACCACGCTAAATGATAAATAGTAGCTGTGTTATTACACTTAGGGCACAGAATCTCTGCACCCGAATAGCGTTTACACTTAGAATACCTAGTAATTGGAACGTAACTATCCATAATGAACATGTATAGGACTAATAGATTTAAGAATAAAATCAATATAAATTTCTTTATCTTCATCATATTCTCCATCTTCCCTAACTTTTAAAATAAACTTCTTTTCTATATATTCAGTAGGTACTTCATCATAAAAGAACATCACATGACATTCTTGCTCTTCATCACAGGCGTGACCAATAACTAGGTAGTGTACCCCAGTTTTATTCCAATTTGGATCGCTAGTCATAATCTGTCTCCATAGGATAGTCTTTATCTTCGATAGGCTCATCCTCTATTGGATCGCCGAATCTCCAATCTATTGCACTTTGCTCACGTTGGCTGTCCAGTGCAGACTGGTGGTTGTGCATAAATGAATCAGTCATTTTTACTACCCCTAGTAGCATTTTCAATCTTAAAATCAAACCAATCGGAATCAGTAATTACATCTATTTCATGTTGGACTAATTCTTTAATGTATTTTTGAATTAGCTGGGCTGTAGTCTCTAAATCGAAAGGAGACAAACAGTTACTTTTAAGATCGTTAATGAATTGCTCATCAACATTGTTTTTAATTGGATCGGACATCATACTTTTTTATAGAGTTTTAAGTGATTTGAATAATTTTTAGCTGCATCTGTATAATTTTGATTATCTTCAGCAGTAGTAGTAGGTTTACCTAACTTGGTGGCATAGCTCTGCACTATATCCCACAGGTTATCCAGTATTACCTGTTTACGATCTATTTTCTTTTTTGGATCGTTACTTTTTTCAAGTTCCCACATATATTCCTTTTCAGCCTCAGCGTGGTATCTGTAGCCAGTACTCTCTGGAACTTTAAAATCTACATGTAAAATATCCACAATATCCTTACGGCATAGATATTTCTCTGGAGGATTCTTTTCATTTTCTCTAAAAATGTCAAGAATAAAATCAATAGCTTTTTTCTTATCCATTATTAAAATCAATAAATTTTCTAAATAAGGATTCAAAAGCATTTAACAGGATAGTCTTATTATCTGGATCGGCTATTGAATAACAAGCGGCAAGGGCCTGTTCAAAACTACCCCCGAACCTATCCATATTTTGGATGGCGGTGTAAATCTCGTATTTATCCATTAACTTATTTCCTCACTATCTAATTCCTGGATCGTTGGTTCTCTCCATAATCCAGCACTGACAGTCTCAATACATTCATGACCAATATGTAAGGGTGAACATTCAATGCCAAATAATTTACATTTATGGATTGACTTATCATCAAAATACTGTTCAATCCTTTCAACATTACTAGGGTAGTTGTCCTCAGCAGTCCAACATTCAAAACAGGCTGATTTAGCCTCAGCCATTGTACTGGCTTCAACTTCAAAGGTCTCAATCATAGTGTTATGAGTGACAACCTTAAATAATTTCTTGGGTGTGTCCATAATTGGTGTTTAATAGAACATTCATAATGTAGCACATAAAAAATAGTTTATCAATTCTCACTGATAATTCTGAGAATTTGACATTCATTATAATAGCGATAATTTAAAAATATAAACAGTTACTGGACCGAACAATGTTAGTAAAAAGCCATTCATTATTTACCGCAAAGTCAGTGACCATAAGAGGCTCTGATATATTCTTTTTACTTTGCGTACTTCAGAAACAAATGTCTAATCCTAATACTAGCGATAATTTTAATTTTAGAACAGAGGTATTATTGGATCGAATTATTAGTGATATAAATTTTAAGCGTATATAGTGTTGACATTATTGTGCTACACGTGTATTGTATTTAATGTACGCATATTTCACCCATTAAAATGCAATCATTCGATCTATCAATTCTCAATCAGAGAATCAATCAACTCAATCCAGAGTCTAATATGGAACCGCTACGCTTTGGCTATCAGGCACAATCTAATGAAACAAGGATGCCTCACAGTGGTTTAGTAGATCCTAACCTTGAGCATAATGCTAATTTTGAAAAGTTCGGGTTAAACTTTGACCCCTATGCAGTAGAACTATTCCATAATATGGGAATAGATGAGGATAATGAACTCAAAATCAATGGTACGTATAACGTCAGAGGTTATGAGGCCAGAGATCAGCAACTATGCAAAGGTTACAAAGCAATTATCAATTCTAGATCAGGTCAACTACTTGGAATAGGTAAAAAAGGCTGGACACCTTTGAATAACTCCGTAATTAGAGATATTGGAGAGAAGTACGTAAACGCTGGTATTTTAACCTTGGAATCTATCACCTTACAAAACGGTGGTGCTGACTGTATCATTCAGTATGCCATTAATGGAACTGAAACAGACATCAGAAAAGATGACCCAGTTAAGAGGCGTGTTGCATTTATCAACTCATTCTCTCAAAGTACATCCTTTATGTGCAGCTTCTATGATATACGATTGGCTTGTTTCAATCAGATGCAGTCAGTACGTAAGGATGGTAAGAACATAGTTATTAAGCATACATCCTCTATTGAAAGGTTAGTAAAGGCTCTACCAGATCATATAGACTGGGCACGCTCTGATTTTAATACTACAGTTGCCCAGCTCAGGGAACTTGATAAAACAAAGGTTAATGAAACAGATTTAAAGGATGTGTTTCAATATGCCTATCAGGATAAACTTAGAGGCACTATTACTGAGAAAGATGGAACTGTCAGAGCTAAAAAATACACTGATCTGGACAGAGAGTGGTCAGCAGTCCAACGTCAGTATAAAAAGGAAGCTAGTAACCTAGGCAATACAGCGTATGCGATTCATCAGGCTATTACTCATCACCAGTGCCACACTGAGGGTAGAACTAACAGCCCTGATTCAATCAATGCGTCTAGGATCAGATTCAATAACTTAATAAATCCTACTGGATCGAACAGTCAGAGAATAAACAGATCACTTGAAAAATGTTTAGCCTTGACAGTCTAGCTTATCCTGTACTACAATAAGGGGGTTAATCACCCCCATTACAAAACAATGACTGATTCATCAGACACCTGTTCATTACTTAATCCAGTTCCATTCCATAGGAATAACTTGAGATATAAGGGTTCCATATATGCTACACCAATAGAGTTGGTATCTATGTTCGGGTTGCCTATACCTCATAGATCCACTGATACTAATAAACTGACTTTCATAGAGTGGGAGGTTAGTTTTTTAAATATCTGGATACAGCCCTATTTAGTTGAGTTTAATATGGAAGAATATTCTAATAATTTTACCACTAAATACCACTGGATTGTATTAGCCAAGCCAGAGGATGATGTGGCCTTTGATGACCTGAGAAAATTTCTCAAGTTTGTTAATGATCTGGGCAATAAAGACCATTCAATAATGGGCAGCCCAGCAGCTACTGTCTTATTAAGAGACTTAAGTGATACAGCTAAGAAGTAGCACTTTTTAAAACTTAAAAGGTATAAACACACCTGACAATAATTAAGATGATAGGTTTTTAACTTATTATCTTTTTTATTTTTGGGGGTTGACATTGTAGCACAGTAGTCTTTATACTATATAGTGTAGTACACCAAACACATTTATGACTAAACGAAATTTTGCTACATCTGGAACTGTTGAGGCAACACTTTCTCCAGAGACAGAGGCATTACATAATCGAACTATTAATGAGAATGCTCTACTCAATATGGACTGGTTCCATAAACTACCAGAGCAGGGTCAGATGGGTCTGGTTATGAGAATTGCACCTCTACATTATTCTGCAATAGTTCATGAGGATCTAGTAGAGGTTTATGAAAATGAAGTTAAGAGGTATGTAAAATGAGACAACCTAGAACTTTTAAAGAATTAGCTAATCATCCACATGTATCATCAGCACACACTGAGGGCAATGACCCTCAGTATGGCACAGATTATTGGGTGTATTTAGAGTTTCCATATATCAGTCCAATGACTGAGACCCAAACAATCCACGAGTATGGGATGAAAGATACTTTATCTCAGTTTAAAGACAGGGAACTCAACTATGCTTATTTTCTATCAGAGGATTATTGGGGCAGAGTACCTCAAGCACCTGAGCAGAAAGAAGTTACTGAGGGTCAACTAGAGTTACCTCTGGAACAACTTAAGTATCAGGAAGATAAAAAAGCATATCAGGATAAACTTTCAGAAATCTGGTCCGACTGTTTTATACATGCAATTAAAAATGACCAGAGCCATCTTAATAAATTAATCAAGATTAAGGAGGATTTTCACAAAGGCATCTATCCAGACTGGAGAAATTATGAAAATTATTAGCCACTGATCTGGCCACTGATTAGCCACTGATTAGGCCACTGATTAGGCCACTGATCGGTGGTTTTTTATTACTGGAATGTAAGACTCAAATAAGATTGATTAGACAGTCTCAAAATTTTCTCAAATGAGTCTCAAATATCCAGCTGACTGTCTCATGGTGTGTCTCATAGTAAACAGTTAATAATCCTATAATTCTAGAGTGCTACAGGTATGATTCTACCTGAGGAAATTAAGGCTAATTTTAGCTATTTTAGTAAATCAGAAAGTCAGGCTATTACTTGAGTCTTAAGTGATACAGTTAATAATCCTATAATTTTAAATTGGTCCTGATCTGGTCTTGACAAGTACTACATTAGTCTATATATTTAAAGAGTATTATATATTAGATTTGACTATGGCCACCCACGCAAAGCACATCTGGCACAATGCTGAACAGATGCACAAAGTAATTAAGGAAGAGACAGAAGCCAACTCTGGATACTTTGACGAGCCACCTGTAAAAAAGGTTGTTATTCAAGATGGTCCAGATGGTAGAAAGTCTGTTTACTATGAATGCCCCCCTAGTCAATGGGCTGTAGATGTCCTTATTAATGAGGCAAGAATTAATGGAGGTAACAACTAATGCCAGTAGCAAGCTATCCAAACAGATACTGTAAGGACCTTAAACACGGCTGGTGTATCCAGACAGAGTATGCTGGAGCTACAGATACCTACGGCCCCCGCATCTATGCAACAGTCCAGAGAGACAGCAACACCCTATGGGAAATAGCTCTGGAACCTAACAGCGATCTGGAGACAATCGACAACCACAGAAACGCCGCCCAGCTCCTGATCGATAACTGGGATTTTAAAGAGAGGTTTCCAGATATGAAAATTTTTGCGGTTGGGTTCAATGGTATTGGAGGTTACTACTTCCTAGTAAACACCCCCGCAGAGATAGACTAGCTTTTCTCTTCACACATCACAGCAACCTCTTAAACACATGACCCGCCCAAGCAACAGCCACCGCCCCCAGAGATCAACCAGCCCCCGCCCCAAAATCCGAGCTTATACACTGGCTGTAAGTCTGGTCTCCTTGGTGCTGGCTGGTGCCTATACTGGAGCGTCTCCACAGTATCAGCACTGTCTGGATCAGGCCACCACACCACGCCAGATCACAGAGTGCAACGTCACCCACTTAGGCAGATAGACCGCCCAGCGTAGCCCAGAGAGGCAACACCGCCCAGCCCTCACCCCCCACCGCACAGGGGGGGCGGGTTTTTATTTTGTAAAATTTTTCGATAATGATGGGGAACCTACTGATAAATCAAGGCATAAATTGATTATGTACTACAATATTATTATACTAAACTACTACAATAGTGTCAACTAATCTTTCTTCTCTTCTACCTTAATTGATAGTTGTGGGGTCTTAAGATTGATAGTCTCTTCACTCTCCCCTAGCACTTTACCCAGTGAATCTAGTATTTGAGCAGCAGTTTGGTACTGTCCTCTCTTAACAGCCTTGTTAAAAAGGTTCATTCTCATTCCCTGGAGTCGCCCGATCATCTTCTCTCTATCTTTGTTCCAGTCCTCATCGTTCCATACCTTTACCTGCTTCCAGTCTTCCCAAGCTGTCCACACTGAAACATTCTCCTTAACTGCATGATCCAGCACTAATTGTCTTGTAGTTAAACCTTCTATCTGTCTTTTGTACAACTTCTGCTGTCTTGCTTCTATAACTGCTCGACTATTACGCCTCCCAGATATACCAAGACCTTCTTTTGTTTTAGGTGCATTTGGATTGTCTGCGTTTGGGTGAAAGTATGCTTGAGCCACGGACTAAATTGATACTATTTATTTGCATGATAACCCTAAATGTAGTACTTAGTCGACAAAATTAAGATAAAAAGTCAAATTTAAGCTATTCTTTACTACATGAGTGCAGCTACAACCGAAAATTTAACGCTTAGATGGGCACAGGGGGAGGTGTTCAACGCACAAAACAGATTTAGAGTCCTCGTAGCTGGCAGAAGATTCGGAAAATCCTATCTTTCCTGTATAGAACTGGTAAAAGCAGCAATAAATCGCCCTGGCGAAACTTACTTCTACTGTGCTCCTACCTATCGCATGGCAAAAGACATCGCCTGGAAGGAACTAAAGAAACTCGTACCAAAAGAGTGGGTACAGTCCAAAAACGAAACTGATCTCAAAATAGAACTAATCAATGGATCGCTGATTGAACTAAAAGGCACAGAAAACGCAACAACCCTGCGTGGTCGAAGCCTAGCTGGAGTAGTACTCGATGAGGCAGCCTTCATGGATGCAGAAGTATGGTTCGAGGTAATTAGACCCGCCCTTGCAGATAAACAGGGTTGGGCTTTGTTTATTTCTACACCAGATGGTACAGCTTCCTGGTTTTACGATTTATGGTGCTACGTTCCACAAGATGAGACAGGTGACTGGAAACGCTGGAGTTTTACCACCATCGAAGGGGGCAATGTAGCAAAAGAAGAAGTCGAAGCAGCCAAGGCCCAGTTAGACCAGCGAACATTTAAGCAGGAGTTCGAGGCCAGCTTTGAGAATCTCACGGGTCTCGTTGCAGTCTCATTTTCAGACTTTAATGTTTCTGAGGAGGCAAATGACCTACAGTTCCTTCCACTCATTCTGGGAGTCGATTTTAACGTAGATCCACTTTGTGGAATCTGTGCAGTACGCCACCAGAACTATTTATATGTATTTGACGAGATAATTCTNACTGGTGGAGCAACAACCTGGGATTTTACAGAAGAAGTAATAAACCGATACGGGGTAGANAGACGAATAATTGCNTGTCCTGACCCNACAGGTGCAGCCCGAAAAACANCAGGAGTNGGTTCAACTGACCACAACATNCTCCGAAGAAGCGGATTTACTGTTTCATCACCTAAAGCACCCTGGAAAATNCGTGACAAAATAACNTGTGTNAACACAGCACTATTTGATGCAGCCGAAGANAGACGCACANTAATCCANCCAAGNTGTAAAGAATTAATAAAAGCACTNAGAACNCTTACTTATGCACCCAATACAGGCTTGCCTAACAAGAANCTGGGGGTTGACCACGCTTTTGATGCTTTCGGATATTTATGTTTACAACAATTTAATCTTGTAAAACCAGAGACATTAGGGCAGACTGGGTTTAGAATATACTAAGATTGCTAATCCCCATCATCATGTATCATTCCACTACAAAGAAAAAGAAGAAAAAGAAAAAAGGAGGCAAGAAACGTGGCGAATGTTCCTGTAAATAAAACGTTATACTCTAGGGTAAAGTCAGAAGCTAAACGCAAATTTGCTGTTTATCCATCGGCTTACGCTAACGCATGGCTTGTACGAGAGTACAAAAAGCGTGGTGGCACTTATCGCACAGGAACTAAGAAACGTGGCAAGAAGTAGCGGTGGTCTAACCCGTTGGTTCAAGGAAAAATGGGTAGATGTCAAAACTGGAAAGCCTTGTGGCCGATCAAAAGGTGAAAAAAGAGGCTATCCAGCTTGTCGACCCAGCAAACGAGTCTCAAGTAAGACACCTAAGACAGCTTCAGAGATGTCAAGTGCCGAAAAAGCAAGATTTAAGCGTGAAAAAACNGGTAGTNNNAAGATAANNTATCAACATAGACGCAAAAAGAAGAAAAAATAGCTTTAAAAGTTGCAGTTTCAAGGTAATATAGGCTTATACGTAATTTTTCACCGAAATCATGGCATTTTTTCGTGGCGAAGAGGGTTCTGTATCATTTGATAATGGATCTGGAACAGTTGGAGCTATAGCTTCTACAACAGCTTGGACTTTAGATGTAACAAAAGACACTCTTGAGACAACTGCTCATGGCTCAACCTCAAGAACTTTTGTAGGATCTCTAATTTCTGGATCTGGTACAGTCGACCTCCTATATACAGCAACATCTGGAGATGATACTGCTGAAATTATTAATGATGTACTGCAAACAGAAGATGACGGTACTGCTGCATTTAACCTATTCTCAGATACATCAGGTGGTAAAAAGCTAAGTTTTAACGGAATTATTACAGGAACTACATTCAGTTCTACAGTTGGTGACATTTCCACAGTATCAGTTAGCTTTATAACAACTGGTGCCATCACTTCTGCTGTCTAGTGAAACTCACTCCTCGCCAAAAAACTCTATTATCTAAGCACTCTGAACATCATAGTGCGAAGCACATGGAGTTTATGAAAAGGCGAATGAGAGCAGGAGATACTTTTACTCAAGCCCATAAAAAGGCACAAGCAAAGGTAGGTAAATAATGGCTAAACGAAGAGGAGTAAGTCTATCAGTCGGAAGAGGTGAAAAATCTAAGAAAGGTGGACTGACTGCAAAAGGTAGAGCTAAATATAACCGAGCTACAGGTAGCAATTTACAAGCACCTGTAACAGAAAAGAACCCTACAGGTAAGAGGGCAGCTAGACGAAAATCATTTTGTGCCAGAATGAGAGGAGTCAAAGGTCCGATGAAAGATAGTAAAGGCAGACCAACTAGAAAAGCATTAGCATTAAGGAGATGGAAGTGCTGACATGACTTACGCAATCCCAGGCCCAATAAGAACTAACATTGTCTCATCTACTTCTGTAGGTGGGCCAGACAGTCCTTTCACTCGCACGAGGGCTGTCCTAGATATGATGAAAGGCTGGGAAATAATGAAAGCAGTAAGCGAAGGAACAGACTATCTACGAACAAATAGCGAAGCATTTTTACCTTTAGAACCAAGAGAAGATTACGATGCCTACTTAGCAAGAGTAAACAGAGCAGTATTTAGCCCATTTACTCAGAGGCTAATCAGAGCAGCAGCAGGTTTAGTACTACGCAAACCAATAACATTGACAGGCGATCCATACTGGACAGAGATGTTCAAGATGGATGTAGATGGCTGCAAATCAGATTTAGACGAATACGCAAGAAGAATACTAATGTGCTCTCTCACATACGGCCAAAGCCATATACTCGTAGATTATCCTGCACCATCAGGAGCAGTAAGCCTTGCAGAAGAACGCTCCCAAAACCGCAGACCATACTGGATTGAAGTAGACCCCACGAATTTATACGGCTGGAGACTGGACAGAGAATCAAACTATGGAAACCTAGTTCAAGTACGCATAGGAGAAAAAGCTGTAATACCTGATGGACAGTTTGGTGAAAAGGTTTTCGATCAGGTAAGAGTAATCGAACCAGGAAAATACAGAGTATTTCGCAAAAAAGAACAGCTAGAAGAAATGTATGACGTTTCCGATAACAGTACTACAGGCCAGTTTGAAGTAGGATCATCTGAAAAAGACTACAGACAGGTAGAATCAGGCAACTTTTCTCTAGGTGAAATACCATTAGTAACAATATATGCAGGTAAAACAGATAATCTTGTCAGCAAACCACCTCTCCTAGACATTGCATACTTAAATCTTGCACACTTCCAGAGACAAGCTGACCTAATTCACAGTTTGCACGTTGCTTCACAACCATTATTAGTTATGGAAGGATATGACGATCAGACTAAAGACCTTGCTATATCTGTAAATTATGCAATGGCAACTCAGCCTGGCAACAAAGTTTACTATGTAGAACCAGCTTCTAGTGCTTTTGACGCACAATCAGCAGAAATAAAAGAGTTACAAATGCAAATGGCAACACTCGGAATCAGTACATTATCACAACAGAAATTTGTAGCTGAATCAGCCGATGCCCGTAGACTAGATCGTGTAGACACTAACTCCATGCTCGCAATGGTATCTATGGAACTGGAGCAAAAACTACAAAAAGCCTTCAATCTATCAGCAGAATATGTAGGAATTGAGCCACCAGAAGTAAAAATAAGCAGAGATTTCGATATAGAAAGACTAATTGGACAGGATATTACAGCTCTAACATCATTATTCGATCAACAAGTCATTGATAGAGAAGAATTTAGAGATATTTTAGTCCAAGGTGAAGTTTTACCAACAGCAAGTGAGGTCAAACCAGAATAAGCTGCTACAATATTAGATAAGTACAAACATTTTCATGTCTAAAGCATTAGATCGGGTTTTACAGCCTGACGGTTCTTATAAATGGGAAGAGGTAGAACTAATACATTCAACTGCATCAGTTGAACCTGAAGTTTGTCCTGCTCCTGAACCTTTAGCTACTGATGAAACTAATCCTGAAGAGGGTATTCTGACTGCTAATTTAAAAACAATGACAAAATCTGAACTTGAAATTTATGGTCGTTCCATAGGTATTGAGTTAGATAAAAGGCATACCAAAGTAGANTTGATTGCCAAACTAGAAAAATTTACTTCTGCTGATTAATTATGATCGAAGAAAAAGTAATTCAGCCTGATTCCGTGAATCCTCCTGAACAGCCCGTGGCTGACACTCCTTCACAACCAGCCC
>FUFK010078130.1_pt1 | contig 12483 bp, 23 predicted proteins | sample 1021851 | NCBI WGS metagenome assembly FUFK01 (sample SAMEA51879418, study PRJEB19060) | metagenome
CAAGCCTTAGATACAAACATAACAATACTTGCCACAGAAAATGCACAAGTAACAGGAACACTTACTATAAACAGTGGGATTACATTGACTGTCAATGATGGTGGAAGGTTGGTGATATCGTGAGTAGAATCAAAGTAGATGCCCTACAAGGCACAAGTGGTAGTGATACTGCTATAACATTAAGTGGTGCAAATGCTACTGTTGGTGGTACACTCGCAGTCACAGGTGTGCATACTATTGGTAACAACGCAGTAGTTACGTCAGAAGGTGGAGCAGTAAATAAAACACTTGTCGCTGGTACTGTAAAACAACACCTTCATTTAAAAGGAACAGATACATTTGGAATTTTAGGTTCATTAAATACTGCTTCTGTAACAGATAATGGTACAGGAGACTATGCTACTGGATTTACTTCTAATTATGCTAATGATGATTATGCTCTTGGTTGTAGCACAATTAAAGGTGGAGGTGCTGCTTCTGGTACAAACTATGCAGTAGGCATTTCTACAGAAAATCAATCCACAAGTGCGTGTGGTTTAGCTATCGTTGGTAATGGTGGAAGTAGTGGTCCAAGTGCTTTAGATAGAGACAAATGTTCTATTATTACTATAGGGAGTTTAGCATGAGTACAGTAGTATTAGACACAATCACAGGCAAGTCCACTGCAACAACAGTAACCATTGGCTCAACACCTGTAGTTAGTGCAAGTGCAAACTCTATGACTATTAGAGGTGAGGGTAGTAATCAGACAAGTATTCAGCAAGGGTTGGCGAAGGCTTGGTTTCAAGCAGGTAGTAGTACAGCACTGTCAGATAGTTTTAATATTTCTTCTGGAACTGATAATGGAACTGGTGATTATTCTTACGCTCTATCTAATGCTTTTGTTAATGATGATTATGCAGATAATTATACTGTTTATACGACAGTAGCAAGATGGGCTACTAAAAATGATGACAGAGATGGCACTGGTGTTTTAGCAACCGAAGTTTTTAGTAGCTCAGGCAATCAAGACCACTCACATCTTGGCTCAGCACACGGAGACTTAGCATAATGGCAAACGGAACAATAGCATTTGATACATTACAGACAAGTGGACAGATAAGTAGCACATCTAAATCTGTTGATACAGATTATATTGTACATGGTAGTGCGAAGGCAACAGCTAATTCTAATGCAGCAGGTACAACCCTTAACGAAAGTTTTAATATTTCAAGTTTAGGTGACACTGCAACAGGCAAACAAGCATTTAATTTAACTAATGCTATGAGTAACGCAAACTATTCTGGTTCAGCGACAAACGGAGATAGCTCTAACCCTGATGGTTTATTTTTTTCAATCAATACATCATCAAGAGTAGATGGAGAGTCATTACAATTTGATAACGGAGCTTTTGGAGATAATCCACAAAGAATTTTAGTTGTAGGAGACTTAGCATGACAATAGAAACACCAGAATTTCAAGGCACACATCTTTGGGATAGATTGTGTTGGGCAAAAGAAAAGNTAGAGCCTTACAGAACAGAATATTGTGTTGTATGGGAAGACCCTGAAACACCTGATGAACCTGCAAAGGTTACACATCCTGACCCTAATTGGATGGCTTGTGCATTGCAAGGTGGCATATTACCACCAGTTGAAGTATACTGGGAGTTAGCAAAGGATGAAGCAAAGCCTGACTTTGTAAAGCATACAAGAGGTTACTTGTTACACAACACAAAGCCTATTGAAGCAATGACAGAAGAAAGAGCAATAGAATATCTTATTATGAAAGACCTACCAAAGCACGTATGGCAAAACTACGACAAAGCCAACAAGCCACGTATGGTCATTTGTACTAAGTCACAGTTACCAAGCACNAGAGTGTGGCGAAATGCTTGGAAGATTAATGAAGANATAACCACACATAANGAAGAAGCTGCTTAAAAGGAGATACCAATGGCAACAACAAATATCNTAGATAAAGATGGAAACAGTATTGCTGCTTCAGACGCAACTGTTCCATCAGATAGACACTTCAGAAANGCTTGGTCATTATCAGGCAAAACTATTACTGAAGATTTAACTGCATCAAAAGTTATATTCAANGACAAGATTAGAGAAGTAAGAAAGCCTTTACTTGAAGCTGAAGATGTAGTGTANATGAAAGCACTTGAAGCAGGAGANAGTTCTGCACAATCTGCAAGTGTAGCAAAAAAGAAAGCACTTAGAGATGCACCTGCTGCGAAAGCAATCACAGATGCAGACACTATTGCAAAGCTAAAAGCTGCTTGGGATACAAGCACATTAGGTGATAGTCCATACGCATAAGGAGTAAAGCATGGCTTTAACTAAAGTACAAGCAGAAGGAATAAACTTAGCAGATACGTTTGCATTTACTGGAACTGTTAGTGGCACTGGTGGATTAAGGTTATTATATTCTGCGAGTAGCTCTGTAGATGCCTCCTCTGTAGATGTGTCGGATACTTATATCAATTCAACTTATGACTCTTATTATGTCATTGGTAATTTTAGACCAGCTACGGATGATGTTTCTTTGTATATTAAATTAAAGTCTAGTGGCTCTATTATTACAGGTAGTAAACATACATATGATGTATTAGGTCCGGGAAATGATTTGGCAGACACAGCAGATTTTATACAGACGAATTATAGCTCTATGGGAAATGCTATTGGAGAGGGCAATTTAATTGATTTTTTTATGCATAATGTAAACAGTACATTATATCCAGTTCGTCTACAAGGTGCATCTAGATTAGGTTTTGAAGGAGCAGGACAACCAGAGTGTTCTAACATTCATGGTGGGTTGATAACATCTGAATATGCAACAGTGGTTAATGGAATAAGTATACTCTTTTCTAGTGGCAATGTTGATACTTATAGTATTAAAGTGTATGGGATAACATAATGGCAAATTATACTAAAATAGTAGATGGTAAAATAATACCACTAACAGATGAAGAGCAACTAACAAGAGAAGCAGAAGAAAAAGCATGGGCAGATGGTAAAGCTGATAGAAATTTAGCAGAACTTAGATTGCAAAGAAATATATTATTATCTGAAACGGATTATCTTGCCTTATCAGATGTAACAATGAGCGATGCTTGGAAAACTTACAGACAAAAACTAAGAGATATAACAAAAACATTTAAGTCAATGAGTGATAAAGATTTCAAGTTTCCAACCAAACCAACGGAGTAACGAATGGCATACATAGGAGTCAGTCCTTCTAACGGAGTACGAAATAGATTTCAATATCAAGCAACTGCAGGGCAGACTAGCTTCAGTGGTTCTGATGCTAACTCATTGACACTTAGCTACACAGATAGCTTGTATATGGATGTGTATCAAAACGGAGTGTTACTTGTTCCGGGAGATGACTACACTGCAACTACAGGCACAACTGTCGTACTTGTACAAGCAGCGAGTTTGAATGACATCGTAGAGATGGTCGTATATGATGTGTTCTCAGTCAACGAGACATACACCAAGACTGAATCAGACAACAGATATCCGTTCTTGGGTAACGACAGTATAATCAGAACAAATGGACAAACCATAAGTGCAGACATAACAATCAGTTCAACAACCAACGGATTATCGGCAGGTCCTATAACACAGAACGCAACAGTTACTGTTAATGGATATTGGAGTATCGTATGAGTTCACAATTAAATGTAGACACCATTGTAGATAAAGCAGGTAGTGGTGGCACAAATGTTAAGATAGGCAATACATCTACGTATGTGTCTGAAAATAGCACCACCACACAAAATGCTGTGCAAGGGATGGCAAAGACTTGGGGTACTGTTGAAGCTCAAGCAACTAATGATTCATTTAACAATTCTTCTGACACGGATGTAAGTGCAGGACAATTTGAACATAATTTTACAAATAACTTTGCGGCAGCAAATTATGTAAGTGCAGGTATTCATGGTGGTGATACTGGCATAGCAACTTATACAGCAACTAATTGGTACGATGCTAGTATGTACACTACTTCTAAAAGTAGAACTGGATGTTACAATGTGACTGGTAGTGCCTATGAAGATAGAGATTTTAGTGTTGCTAGATTTGGAGACTTAGCATAATGGCTAGTGAACTTAAAGTAGATAAATTTACAGGTGTAAGCACAGCAGGTTCTATACTTGTTACAGGTGAAGGCAATAGTACAACAACTAATCTGCAACAAGGTTTAGCTAAAGTTTTTATAAATTTTAATGGCACAGGAACAATAGCAACTAGAGATAGTTTTAATACTAGTAGTATAGCTGATGTAGGCACTGGTAATTATAGAGTTGTGTTTAGCAATAACATGGGTAACGTAAATTATACTAATGTTCTAAATTGTAATAGCACAGCATCTTTCAATGCCATGTATGGTAGCACAGACACAGGCACAGGATTAACTACTACATCTCAATTAGAGTTTTTTACTTGTTCTGCTGTTACTACAAATAGTGACGCAAGAACTGTGCAAATGACAACATCTGGAGACCTCGCATAATGGCTAGTATATTAAGAGTAAACACATTAACAGATGCAAGTAGTAATAATTCAGTAGCGTTGGAAACTGTGTCACAAGGCAGTTCAAAGGCATGGATAAACTTTAACGGAACAGGTACTATAGCAATAAGAGATTCTTTCAATATGTCAGGAATAACAGATGAAGCAACTGGAACTTATACTGTAACAATAAACAATGATATGGCTAATGCAAATCATGTTGTTACAACAGGAATGACCAGTTACAGTGGTCAAGGAGATACACGATTTGTGGCGATGCTACTTTCAGCAGGTGTTAACGATTGGAGTAATTACACTACCACCTCTTTCCAATGTAAGTGTAAACAAATTGCTAATGGTGGCGATGGTACTGACCACTCTCTTTTAATTTATTCAGTTGACGGAGACTTAGCATGACCAAAGCAGCAGAATTAGCAAAGATGGGTGAAGTCCTAACTAATAGCCAGATTGGTGGGCGAAGGAATATGGTTATAAATGGTGCAATGCAAGTGGCACAGAGAGGTACGAGTGAAACAGGAATGGGTGCTGCTGATGGTTATTTCACTGTTGATAGATTTGCTATGGCTTTCAGTGGAACAGCAGGTCGTTTAACTATGACACAAGAAGATATAACTGATTTGTCTGGTTTTCCTCATGCTTTAAAACTTGCTTGTACCACAGCAGACACTTCTATAGCAGCAGGTGAATTTGCACTTTTACAACATAAATTTGAAGGGCAAGATGTTCAACAATTAAAAAAGAACACAAGTGACGCAGAACAATTCACTATATCGTTTTATGTAAAAGGTAATGCAAATGCAACATATACACTAGAAGTTAAAGACAACACTAATGGTAGAAACAATTCTCAAAATTTTAATGTTACTACAAGTTGGAATAGAGTATCTCTAACTTTTGCAGCAGACACAGCAGGAAGTAGTTTAATTAACAACGACAACTCATTAGAGTTCTTTTTTCAAATATGGCTTCACGCAGGGTCAACATATAATGGTGGTACTTTTGCATCTAACACATGGATAGACCAAGTACAAAACAAAAGGTCTGATTCTAGTAGTACATCTTTCTTTGATAGCACAGACAGAACATTTTTTATAACTGGAGTGCAGATGGAAGTAGGCTCACAAGCAACACCATTTGAGCATAGGTCATTTGGGGAAGAACTAATGTTGTGTCAGAGGTATTATTGGAAATCCTTTAATTATTCTACTGCACCAGCAGATAACATAAGCACTGGAGATGGATTACATTCAGATGGTTTTGGAAATTGGACTGCTTTTTCTTCTACTGGCATAAGGTCTGCGTTTATATATAATCCTGTCGCTATGAGAAATGAACCAACAGTTACATTATTTTCTTCAGCAAGAGCTAATACTGCTAACACACCTGCTTTCTATGATGGTGGTTGGGCAGCAGTTAGTAGTCCAGCCGTTGAATCAGGTGACCTTAGAATTGCAATAGAAGCAAACGTTTCAAGTGTTACAGCTAATGAATCTTTTCTTTTTGCAGGAGGTTACCAATGCGACTCGGAGTTATAAAATGAACATTTCATCTGCACAATACACAAAAAATTCAGAAAACAGAGTTCTCGGAATAAAAGTTGTTATTGATAATCAAACACATCATGTGCCTATAAATGAGGGTAACAGACACTACCAAGCAATCCAAGAATGGGTAGCTAAAGGCAACAAGATAGAGGATGCTGATTAATGTTGGGTCACGCTGCTATTGCTGAAACTTCTCTCTCTGATGTAGGTGGTTTAGTTTTTGATGGTGTAGCAGAGATGAGTGGGATCTCATCTAAGTCATCTGTTGGTGTTGGCATATTAGTCGGAACATCAAGCATGGATGCTAATGTAACACAGACTTCAGTTGGAACGTTTATAGCATCTGGAGCATCAGCATCTAAAAGTTTTGATTTTACACAAACAGTGGAGGCATTTCGTGTTGATGTATCTGACATAGATCTATCTTCTGATTTTACACAAACAACAGATGTTACAGCTATTCGCATTACATCAGCATCAGCGGATTTAAATTTTACAAAGACTACATCAGGAGATATAATGTATATAGAAGTTGTTACAGATACAACAACAGAAACATACACAGAAATTACACCAAGCGGTGCAGAGACTTGGACAGAAATCACACCGTCAGGCACAGAAACTTGGACAGAGATACAGTGAGGTAAAAATGGCAAGCACATATACATCAAATACTGGAATAGAAAAAATAGGTTCTGGAGAACAGGCAGGTACTTGGGGTAATACTACAAATAACAATCTTGATATAATTGATAGAGCCTTAAATGGATCTGTAACATTAACAATTACAGGTAACACAACACTTACAACAAGTGATGGCACTTTATCTAATGGTCAGTTTAAAATTATTATATTGTCAGGATCTCCATCAGGGGCTTTTAATTTAACAATAGATCCTAACGATCAGCAAAAATGGTATTTTATTAAAAATGACAGCGGTCAAACTGCCACAGTAAAGCAAGGCGGTGGTAGCGGTAGTACAGTTGCTGTTGCTACAGGATTAACAGCAATACTTTTTGCAGATGGCACGGGTGCTAATGCTAATGTTACATCTATTGCGCCAACAGATTTAGTTGCAGACCCTACACCACAACTAGGTGGTGATTTAGATACAAATGGTAATGCAATACTGTTTGGATCTAGCAAATGGGCAATATCATTAGATACGGGTGATAACGAATTATTATTTAAATATAATGGCACAACAGTTTTTAAATTAGGATCTAATGGTGCGGTAACATCAGCTAATAATGTAACAGCGTTTGGAACAAGTTTATAATGACATTACAATCTAGTGGTGCAATATCATTATCAGATATAAGGGATGAGTATAACAATGGCTCGTCTGCCCCTATTTTGTTAAACGATTACTACAGAGGAGGCTCTCTTGTTAGAGCAAATGCTTCTAACAATACAGCGACTAATTTATCAGCAGATGTGCCAACAAGTGCAAATAGTAGTCCGTTATCAATAAATGATTTTTATGGACAGAAAAGAGCATTTAGAAAAACTTATTCATCTACTGCTACAGATCAAAGTGGTGTTGGTGTTTTTGGTGATGACTTTGCAGTTAATTATCCAAAGGAGATAGTTATTAACTCATCACAAACTGTAGGTGCTACTAGCACATCAAATCCAGCATTAAAAATAGATAGCACTGGTGCAGGCACAATAACTATAACTAACAACGGTAGCATAGAGGGTGCAGGTGGGGCAGCAGGAGCTGCGGGTGGTAATGCCTTACAAGTTGATGGTAGTGTTGCAGTTACTCTTGTTAATAATGGTACAATCAAAGCTGGAGGTGGCGGAGGTGGCGCCGGAGGAGCTGGTGGTAATGGTGTTTATACTGCTAATGCTACGTTTACAAACGTAACAGATGTGGGTGGTGGAGCTTTTGGCAGTTATAACACACCACAAAATAATATGCCTAGTTGGATGAACTCAATATATACAGGTGGTGGTGATTTAGACGGACAAGGCGTTGTTAGTGATAGACGTTGGAAAGGAATAAACGGACAATATGCAAGAGTTGGTGTAGGCACATCCACTCAGTTTAGGGTGAATCATGGTGGTAACGCAGGAGATGGTTTTAACGGCAACTGTGCAAACAGAGGACCTATGTACATATCAGCACAAACAAATACAACAGGAGTTTATACTGTTACCGCCTCTATTAGCTCTCAGTATGGAAGCGGTTATGGAACACCAACCATATCAGTAAGCACAAGTACATCCAGTGCTGGAAGTTCTTTTGCAAATAGTGGTTCCGCAAATATTACTGCATCAACCACAACATATTTTACTACTTATGGCACAACTTCTAATAATAAAAATTATTATTATAACAGTTTAAGTTTTTCTGTTTCTGGAACTTGTTTAGCAATACAAAGTGGTACTTCTGGTGGAGCAGGTGGTGTTGGTCAAGGATACAATCAATCTGCTGGATCAGGATCAAGTGCAAGTGGTGCATCTAATAATGCTGGTACTGGTGGAGCAGGCGGTGCTGGTGGAGCGTTTGGTGCTGCTGGGTCAAGTGGAGCAACTGGTAGTAACGGAGGCGGCTCTAGTGTGAGCTTTCCATCTACTGCACCAACAAACGGATCAAGCGGTAGTTCTGGTGGGGCATCAGGCAAATCAATACAAGGTGTTAGTAATGTAACATCAAGTGGTAGCGGATCATTAACTGGAGGTACAGCATAATGCCTTTAAATAAAATAGTATTTAAATCAGGTATTGTATCAGACATTACACCCTATAGTAATGAAGGAGGTTTTGTTGATGGTGATAAAATAAGATTTAGATTAGGTTCTCCAGAAAAGATAGGTGGTTGGGAAAAGTTTAGCCCTAATACATATCTAGGTAGCGCTAGAAGGCTACACAACTGGGTTGCGTTAGATGGCTCTGATTTTATGGGCGTTGGTACGCACTTAAAATATTACATAGAAGAGGGTCAAACATTTAGTGATATTACACCTATCAGAAGCACAACATCTGCTGGGGATGTAACATTTGCGGCGACTAATGGCTCTACCACAATAACTGTTACAGACCCTGCTCATGGCGCAAATGAAAATGATTTCGTTACATTTTCTGGTGCTGTTAGTTTAGGTGGTGTGATAACAGCTACGATATTAAATGCAGAGTTTCAGATAACATCATTGATAAGTTCTAATGCTTATACAATAACATCTAGTGTTGCAGCAAACTCATCTGACACAGGTAATGGTGGCGGAAGTGTCGTTGGTACATATCAGCTAAACGTAGGATTAGATGTTACAGTTGGTGGTACAGGATGGGGTGCAGGACAGTGGAGTGGCACGACATCTGGCGCTTTGGCAACACAGTTAAATGAAGCGTTAGATGCAAGTGAAACTGGCGTAGATGTTGACGATGAAACAGGTATGAATACTGCTAATGATGTAATACTTGTAGAAGAAGAACTTATGCTTGTATCAGCAACTGCAGATGATAATACTATGACTGTAACTCGTGGACATAGTGGCACAACTGCAGCAACACATGCGGATAATACGCTTGTAAGATTAGCTGTTGGTAATGCAGATTCTGCTAATGATTTTGTTGGATGGGGCAATGCCGCATCGGTTACAACACCGGGTGCGCAAATCAGAACATGGTCACATGATAATTTTGGTGAGGACTTAATAATAAATCCTAGAGATGGAGGGTTATTTTATTGGGATAAAACAACTGGACTCGGTAATAGGGCAGTAGAACTTAGTGCTACAAGCACATTTTCAGGAGAAACAAGTGTCCCAACAATAGCTAAACAGGTTCTTGTATCAGACCAAGATAGGCATGTTATAGTTTTTGGTTGTGATGGATTAGGGGGATCTCCCACAGCAACGCAAGGAGACGGTATACAAGATCCTTTATTAGTTCGTTTTTCATCACAAGAGAATCCAGTGGACTTTTTCCCAACAACCACTAACACAGCAGGAGACCTTAGACTAGGCGGTGGATCTACATTTGTGCAAGCTGTAGAAACAAAAGAGCAAATATTAGTTTTTACAAATAAAACCTTACATGCCATGAGATTTATAGGACCACCATTTACTTTTGGTATTAAAGAATTATCAAAGAACATAACGATAATGAGTCCATCATCAGCCATAGCTATAGATGATAATGTTTACTGGATGGGTGTAGATACATTTTACATTTACTCAGGACAAACACAGCAGTTGCCATGTACTGTAAAAGACAAAGTATTTCTTGATTTAAATGTCGAAGAAAGAAATAAAGTGCATGTTGGGGCTAATACAGAGTTTAGTGAGGTGTGGTGGTTTTATCCTAGTGCAAGTAGCACAGAAATAGATAAATATGTAATTTATAATTATTTAGAAAATATTTGGTATTTTGGTACACTTGCTAGACAGGCATGGCTTGATAGAGGCATAAGGTCATTACCAATAGCTACAGGTGGTCAATATTTATTTAACCACGAAACTGGTTTTGATGATGATGGCAGTGCTATGACATCATTTGTTGAGTCTGCTCCAATGGCTTTGGGTGGAGCAGAAAGGTTTGCGTCTATCAATAGGATAGTTCCAGATATTAGTTTTGCAGGGTCTACATCCATCAACCCACAGGTTGATTTTACAATAAAGGCAAGAACACACTCTGGATCTGGTTTTACGCAGACAGATGACAGCAATACATCGCAAAGAACAGCAACTACACCTGTAGAAGTATATACAGAAAAATTAGATGTACGGGTTAGAGGTAGAACATTTGCCATGCGTGTTGAGGCAACAGAGATAGGCACAGCTTTTAAGTTAGGCTCACCTCAGGTGAATATTGTTCAAGATGGAAGAAGATAATGTTAGTTACAAGTATACCACAATATGTACAAGGTTTAACAAACGCTAAGTTAGATTTAACCACAACAAACATAACTACTTTATATACAGCACCAGCTACCGCTGATTTTAACGCATCTGTAGTAAACAGCATTATAGTGTCTAATGACTCTGGTAGCTCAGATACAATAACATTAACAGTCACTAATGGCAGTGATGTGTTTAGTCTTTTTAATGTAAAGGCAGTTGCGGCAAATACATCTATTGAACTATTAACAAGAGATTTAATATTACAAGAAGGTGAGATATTAAAAGCTACAGCAGCAACGGCAGACAGATTACATGTAGTTGCAAGCATACAAGAGTTTGCAATACACAGAACACCACAGGTGGATTTATAATGACAGCGTTTATGTTAGCATGTTATCTTAATGGAATGGCTGATAGAGATGGTATTTACTTTAGAAGTGCGGCATCATGTATGGATTTTAGTCAAATGTTAAGTAATCAAACATACATGAAAGACAATGAACAATATACATACGAATGTATATGTAAATTAATACCATACGTTAATGAAAATAAAGTGAGGGTATATTAATGTTACAAGCTCTTATAGGACCAGTTACAGGATTACTAGATAAGTTTATACCTGATGCAGATCAAAAGGCTAAGTTGGCTCACGAGATAGCTACCATGTCTGAAAAACACGCTCAGGAAGCTTTGCTTGCTCAATTAGAAATAAACAAAGCAGAGGCAGCAAGTGGCTCTATATTTAAGGGCGGCTGGCGCCCAGCAGTTGGGTGGGTCTGTGCGATTGCTTTTGCCTATCACTTTATCGTAAAAGATCTCATTATATTTGGTGCAAGTTTTGCTGGTGCAGAACTGCCAGAGCTGCCTGATTTCGATATGGGTACACTTTTAACTGTTCTCGGCGGCATGTTGGGAATCGGGGGACTCAGGACATATGAAAAGCAAAAGGGTTTAACAAAATGAGTTTGTACAGAAACATACATGCAAAAAGAAAAAGAATTAAAGCTGGTAGTGGAGAGAAGATGAGAAAGAAGGGCGCAAAGGGCGCACCCACTGCAAAAAACTTTAGACAAGCAAAAAGAAAGAAATAATTATGGTCGCTAAACTTCATACAATTAGAAGAAAGTTAGCAAAAAAACAAAAGCTAGGGTTTAGCGAAAGAGCAAGAGCAGTAAATAAAGGTTTATTACCCAGTAAGGCTAAGAAAGATGGCAAAAAAAAGAGATCCTAAAGTTGGAACAGGAAAGAAACCAAAAGGTTCTGGCAGACGTTTATACACAGATGAGAACCCAAAAGACACAGTCGGCATCAAATTTGCCACAGAAGCAGACGCAAGAGCTACGGTTGCAAAAGTTAAGAAAGTCAGTAAACCTTTTGCGAGAAAGATACAGATCCTTACAGTTGGTGAGCAGAGAGCAAAGGTAATGGGTAAGAATAAAGTTGCCAGTATATTTAAAAGAGGCAAAGAAAGTATAAGAAAGGCACATAAAAAATGATGTGGTTTTGGTTAAGTTTATCTAAGTTTTTTAATAAAATAGGAAACTATTTTTATCACAAACATGT
>FUFK010049235.1_pt1 | contig 12480 bp, 11 predicted proteins | sample 1021851 | NCBI WGS metagenome assembly FUFK01 (sample SAMEA51879418, study PRJEB19060) | metagenome
AATCACAAAAGGCAAGTTATATTAAATGGCGGTTAACTGGAAAAGTTAAAAGATTTAGATTTATTAAGATAAATATAGTGGGCATATCTGAGGTGAAAGCAAATGCAGAGGGTAAGATCACGACACATCATGACCATTGGGATAGTGCCAGTCAACTACTCACTTTAATTCCGGTTTTAGGGTTTACCACGCGTCTTTTACTAAAAATGTTTAAATTAAAGCAATAATCATTTGTTATTTTAAGGGCAAATATGATTTTTATTTGGCAGCATATAAGGGTTCAGTGTAAGAAGATAGTTGTGGATCTTTATTAAAAGAAATGAATACCTGCCCAAGCAAAAGGCCATATTTCTTTATCTTGGCATTATTAAGCATGATTGAGGGTGTTTGTTGCACCATAATATCCTCAAATTTAACTTTAATTTTATGATTAAATATTTTTAAATTGAAATGATATTGCCAATTTAAAATGGAATTGCATAATTTACCAATAGCTTCACCACATACATCTTCACATTTTCCCACGTAAGTTTCGTGGTCTATTTTCTCAATTTCCCACTTCCTAATTTCCTGCTCACCATCATCGAATAAAAAGTACTCATCTAATGAAAACCCATTATCTTTTTTACTACCTATGATAGATACATTAAATCGTCTTCTAATGACGCCAAAACGGTCTACAAATACTCCGGTGGCTTCGATGTTACCAGTAAAATAGTTTTCAGGAACGAAATTCTCTGATAACGCTGTATTTTCATAAGTATTTATTAACTTGTTCATAAAAANNCTACNTNTAANTANAATTAATATTANATTTTACGAATTGAGNGCNAAATNGGTTCAAATTGNATATTTTGGGNTATAAAAAAATGANNTCTATTTGGTTNAGNNATAGNNANCNAAANNAATAAANANGAANGNNAAAANAAATTCTTATNTAAANANNGTCTNGTTTTCTTTNGNTTNATTTCNAAAAATATTTGGTTANANTTTATGTGTTATTANCATTTGTTTNACGTCGATAACTCCACCCCTAAAGCCNCCCTCACAATAAGCCAAGTATAATTCCCACATTTTGAAGAAGCGGTTATCAAATTTTTTTTGATTTGCCAGTTTTGGCCAGGCTTTGACGAAGCGATTTCTCCAGTTTGANAGTGTTTTTGCATAATCAAGACCAAACCCATAGCTATCATTTATCTGTAAACCAGCACTGCTAATGGGTTTCTGAAGGGCCGTTAGNGATGGCAGCATACCGCCTGGAAAAATATATCTTTGAATAAAATCTGGATTATTTCGATAGAATGGAAACTGGTTTTCATTAATTGTAATGATTTGTAATGCTGCTTTACCGCCTTTTTTTAATGATTGGCCTATTTTATTAAAATAAATTGGCCAATACTTTTCACCCACCGCTTCAAACATTTCTATTGAAATAATTTTATCAAACTTCTGGTTTAAGTCTCTATAATCAAGAAGCTTTAAGTCTGTATTTCCCGTTAACCCCTCTGATTGCATGCGTTTTGATGCAAAATCAAACTGCGAATTTGAAATTGTAATACCGGTGATATGAGCGTCATATGTCTTAGCCGCGTACTCCATGAACCCACCCCAACCGCAACCGATTTCAAGCACCCGATCACCAGATTTTATTTCAGCAAGTTCTGAAATTATTTTATACTTATTAAACTGTGCTTCACTAAGCCCTTGGTGTTCTGATGCAAAAATAGCAGATGAATAAGTCATGGAGGGATCAAGCCATTCTCCATAGAATTCATTGCCGAGGTCATAGTGGTAAGCAATATTTTTGCGCGAACCAGCTTTACTGTTTCGATTTGTAAAGTGAATAAATTTCAATATTGACTGTTTTATTGGATTAAAATTCAGTATCTGACTAAGAAATTTAGAATGTAGTGAGCCAAGTTCTATTAGAGAAGCTAGGTTTTTGGTCTCAATTTTTTCATCCATATAGGCCTCACAAAAACCAATGATTCCACCTTTTAGTATGTGTTTTACGGAGTCGTGTGAAAATAGTATTATATCAGCCTTCGGTCCATTTTGTTTGCCTTTATAGCTTGTCAATTCTCCATCCGGGAACGTGACTTGCAGTTCACCAAATTGTATCTGTTCAAAAATCTTTTTTAATGCCTTAATTCTAAAGGACTTCCATAGCTCTATTGTCATTTATTGGACTTTCGAGTTTGTGATTGGCTAATTCGGATTGATGGGGGTGTTGGTCTTGGATGATAAATGCATTTTTTAAAAAATAACTTAAGGGCCTCAAAATGAATCGATATTAGGGGCCTTAGTGGAAATTGTCTATTCACAATAATATGTTTCAAGATTTCAATAGACGATAATTGAGAAAAATTGCCACGCATTGTTGCTGTGAGAGCAGGTTTGTTGTTTCTGAAATAGCGTACAATCAGCGAAAACGTATCTTTTCGTTTTTTATAGCTAAGAATGTACTCACCATCAGTTGGAAAAAATGGTGAAACATGCATTTGCTTTAACGCAAAGTGTTTCTGGTTTCTGTTGTTTTCTTCGATAATGCTAACGTAACTATGAGAGTCGCCGAAGGTGTTATGAACTTCGTAAATTATGAAACAGTCTTTTCCTGCCTGATCTTGGCAGATAAAGACTGAAATTGGGTTAAAATTCAGATTAAGAATTCTTGGGAATGTTAGTAGAGAAATATTAGCAATTTTTTTATTAGGGAGATATTCACGGGCTATGCTTCTGACATAATCTGCTAGTTTGTGTGGAATTTTAGAGTGTTTTCTATTCCTTTTTTTTTGAAGATACTCTTCACCATAATCTGACTGATGAAATGAAATGAGATTAAATTTATCAACTGAAAATAAGCTACTTTGACTATTCGCGATCATGAGTTTATCTAAATCAATAAATACGGAAAGACCAGAGCGGGACAAAAAATGAGATGGTTTTCCGTGCCTCGTATGGGTGATAACTGAAGATGCTAATCTAACTGCTTGCATTAATATGAGACCCATTATGTTTCTGCATTTTCTGTAGCTTTCTTTTCCCAGATGTCTAGACAATTGGGAGCATGGCAGGCTTCTGTTGGGCTAAACCATGGGATTTCAATATTGAATGCTTTTGCAATCGCTACAGCAGATAAAATCCCATCTTCATGAAAGCCATATCTCGTCCATGCTCCACAAAAATAGGTATGGAGAGGTCCTTGTATTGTATTTAATTTTTTTTGNGCTTCTATAGCTTTTTGGTCAAAAATTGGATGTAAATAGGTGAAATGCCTATGAGGTTCTTTTATCGGAAAATCAGAAAAAGGATTTAATGTCACAAATAGCGGAAAGTGGTTGGAGATAGATTGTAGCTTATTCATCCAGTAAGTTACACATAATTCCTTTTTTTCTGAGTTATTGGAAAGGTAATTCCATGAAGACCATGCCATTTTTTTCTTTGGCATATAAGAAGATTGTGAATGCAATATTACATTATTTTTTTGGAAAGAAAATTGGCTCAATATATCATATTCCTCTTGTTTTATATCGTGCAATAATTCAAGGGTATCATTTGCATGAGTTGCAAAAATAATCTTATCAAAAAACTCTGATTTTTCCCCTTCAATTGAAATAATGACCCCTTGTTGTGTCCGCTCAATTTTGTTTATCGAAACATTGCACCTAGCATTCTGCCCGAGCATTTTTATAATTTTTGCCACGTAATTTCTGGATCCACCGCTCACTGTTCGCCAAATAGGGCGTCCTGAAAAATGTAATAATTTATGATTATCCATAAATTTTATAAATGAGCGCGCTGGAAATTGCATAATTACATCGGATGGGCAAGACCAAATTGCTGCAGCCATAGGAAGCATATGTTCATTAATGAAAATATCACTCATACGCATTCTAATCATTAATTCTTGAAGAGTTTCNTCTGTNGGACCAAGCTCNACTTGATNTGCNGCCGTTTTATAAAACNTATATAAATTTGNAAGTAANAGCCAATACTTTGGTTTNANCCAATTNAANGGTTGTGCAAATAACCCTTTCAAAGAACCAGCATATTCAAATTGACGATTAGATAAAGATAGACCAAAAGACATTTCGGTTTTTTGTGTTTCTATATTTAACGCATCAAACAACCCAATTAAATTNGGATAGTTAAGCTCATTATAAACAATAAACCCACTGTCAACGGCAACTGGCTCAGTGTCTTCGTNCTNTTTGACGTCAACGGTATGCGCATGCCCGCCAAATCGATTGTCTTTCTCGAATAGTTTNACCTCATGTTCTTTATGNAATAACCATGCGGCACTTAAACCAGCAATTCCTGAACCGACGATTGCAATACGCATAATTTACCCTTTTAAAATCTCAAATTTATGTAAAATCTTTTTTAATTCCTTTCTATTTCATTTGCGTAAATTTGCAACATCATGAATATGATAAAGTTTCGTTTTATAGCAGAAATAAACATCAGGGGTGTTAGAGAATAATTTTGAAATAGCTTTATCGGTGATATTCAATCCACCTGTTGAGACACCAAAAGCTGGAATAATCATCAATTTTTTATCAAATATAAAACATTTTCCAGATGCTTTTCCCGCTCGTAATTTTAATTTTGCTTTTGGGTGATAATGACCAATAATTTGACCAGTCTCTGGTGTGATNNGTTCTTCATACCCCNNTCTTTNAAGTTGATGTCTAAGTTCAATCTTATCAATAAATGTTGANTGGCATTGCTCTCCAATTAAAAAATTTGGCAATATTGGGTCATGATTTCCTATTACCCATGTGAAATGNTTTATCNNCGATAATTGCTNNAGTTTTTNCCTATATGGGTCTGCGAGTGATTGTGCTGTCATTGCATTGTGAAAGCTATCACCCAGAAAAACACAATTTTGAGTTAGGTTCCTATTTAAGGCGGCTTCTAACAGTTCCAAAGTCTCTCTGGTATCATATCCAGGGAGCAATGCAGCTCTAGATTGAGAAAATGCTTTTTCTAAATGCATATCTGCAACGATTAATGTCTTGCTTTTCACATGGTAACANGTTCCATCTGCGTATAACCAGAATATATGCCCACAGAATTTAATTTCAATTTTTTCATAAAAAAGAGAGGAAGGGTTTGATGTTGTGATAATCGGAGAATTCATTTCGCTTAACTTTTTCTGATCTCTTTAATTAGGTCAGTCTCTAATTCCTTTAGCATTGTTTCAACAGCCTCTGACATAACAGNTTCCTTTCCTACCTCCAGTAAAAGAGGGATGGCCAAAGCAGATATTCTGGGTAGCTCCATATGGGTAATTTTGTTTTCAAATCTATTTAAGAGCTCTCCAAGTCGCCGAACGTCAGTAAGCCCTCTTGCAGAGTCCTGCTTAGTGGCCTCAAGCAATATATGATTTGGTTGATATTTCCTTAATACGTCATAAATTAAATCTGAATTAATTGTTACTTGCTTTTTAGTTTTTTCTGATCCTGGAATTTTTTTATCTATCAATCCTGAAATTATTGCAACTTGCCTAAATGATCGCTTTAACATAGTTGATTCTGCCATCCATTCCTCAAGCTCATCACCTAATATATCAGGAGTAAATAAGGTAATTGGCTTAATCACTTTTTCAAGAGACCAGATGGCAATAGCATAGTCTGTTGCGACAAATCCAAGAGGCTTTAAATGTTGACGTTCCATCCGTTTCGTGAGAAGCATGCCTAATGTCTGGTGTGCATTCCGGCCTTCAAATCCATATGCAACAAGATAATGACGCTCTCCGCGTTGGAATGTTTCTAATAGTAATGTATCTGCATTAGGTAATTTTGAATGAAGTTGCTGAATTTCTAGCCANTCTCGCACAGGCCCAGGCAAAGACTTATGAATTTCAACAGATTGCAAAATATGCCTGACTTTTTCAGACATATCAGACGTAATAGGTAATCTGCCTCCAGCATACGTAGGCACTTTTGGTTCTTTAGCAATAGTAGGTTCTACTATAACTTGCATATTAATTATTTCTACAAAAGCTACCACTCGGCCAGCAAATATAAAACTATCACCCGTACGAAGAGATTGGACGAAATATTCCTCTATTTCTCCAAGAATTGGGCCACGGGCAAATTTTATTTTTAATGTTGTTGTCTCGACAATTGTTCCAATATTCATACGCCATCTTGAGGCAACACGTTTATTAGTAAGCCTATATAAGCCGTCGATACCTTTTACGATGCGCCTAAATTGCTCATAATGTTCCAAAGCATAACCACCAGTGCTAACGAATTCCAAAATTTTTAAGAATGTGCCCTTTTCGAGGGATCTATATGGCGGTGCTGTAAGTATTTGATTATAAAGTTTTTCAGCATCGAAAGAACCTGCTACTGCTCTACCTACAATGTATTGAGCGAGAACATCTATACTTCCTGGATNTTCTTCTAACNTATCAAGCTTTCCATCAAGGATATTTTCTCGGGCTGCTACCGCTTCTATTACCTCAAATCTATTGGTAGGAATAATNATCGCATTGGAGGGCTTTCCTAGACTGTGACCTGAGCGTCCGATACGTTGNATAAGGCGNGTTGTTCCTTTTGCNGCACCCACTTGTATAACAAGGTCAACGTCTGACCAATCTATACCTAAATCTANTGAAGAAGTTGCTACNACAGCGTNTAATTTACNCTCNGCCATTGCTTTTTCTACNTTTCGACGCTGACTAGCATCTAAAGAGCCATGGTGTAATCCAATATGCAAATCATTATTATTTTCCTTCCATAAAGATTGAAACAACAATTCNGCCTGCGCCCTAGTATTAACAAATATCAGACTAATTTTGTGAGCTGATATCATCTGATAGATATCTGCAACAGCATAATCTGCAGAGTGCCCAGCGAAAGGAATTTCACTTGATGTCGGATAATAAATTTNGATATCAATTTTTTTAGTTATATNTGGTTTTAAAATTGTCACTTTATTAGGTTNAGGTGNAAGCCATTTTGCCAACTGCCCAGAATCTGCAACTGTAGCCGATAGTCCTATGAATGATGCATTGGGTGCATAATTACGAAGCGTAGTAATGGATAGAGATAACAAATCTCCTCGCTTATTGCCAATTACAGAATGTATCTCATCTATAATAATTGTAGATAGATTAAAGAAATAATTTCTAGCCTCTGGCCATGCTAACATTAACTCAAGAGATTCTGGGGTGGTAAGTAATATATTAGGTGGCTTTACTTTCTGCCTATTCCTCTTTTTTGGGCTAGTATCACTAGTACGGGTTTCACAAAGAATTGGAAGATCCATTTCAGTAATAGGTATTTGTAAATTTCGTTGCACATCATCACTTAGTGCCTTGAGGGGAGAGATATAAAGCGTATGCAGTTTAGGCTTTATTTTGTTCTCAAATGGCAGCTCGCAAAGCTCAATAAGACTTGGTAAAAATCCAGATAATGTTTTCCCAGAACCTGTGGGAGCGATAAGCAAACAAGAATTTCCTTTCTTAAATTCCAAAATCATAGATAATTGATGCTCGTAAATTTGCCAGCCTCTATTTGAGAACCACCTCTGAAATTTTGATGGAAGGTTTTTGTTATGGGTAATATGACTTGTTTCTATTTCGCTCATTNTATTATCATACTTATATTTTGGCTTTTCTTGCGATTAGACTGTATAAAAAAGGCATTTTTTAAAAAAATAGAGGNTTTTTAATGATTGATTTATATTATTGGCCAACACCAAATGGTCACAAGATAACAATTGCTCTTGAAGAGATGGGATTGCCCTATAAAATCCATTATGTTGATATATCGAAAGGAGACCAATATAAACAAGAATTTCTTCTCTTTTCACCTAATAATAAAATGCCAGCAATTATAGATCAAAACGGTGTTAACTCACGACCAACAAGCATTTTCGAATCTGGTGCTATTTTGTTGTATTTATCCGAGAAAACTGGACTATTTAACCCCTCTGATATTAAAGCTCGCATTAATGTTTGGGAATGGCTGATGTGGCAAATGGCTAGTTTTGGTCCAATGCTCGGACAGGTTCACCATTTTAATCATTATGCGCCAGTTAAAATTGATTATGCAATTGAACGATATATGAATGAAGCAGCACGGTTATATGGAGTTCTTGATACTCAATTATCAAAGAGTGAATATGTAGCAGGGAAAGAATATACGATTGCAGATATAGCAATTCTGCCATGGACTAAGAGCTACGAAAGACAAGGAATTAATTTAGAAAATTTTCCAAATATTGATCGTTGGAGAGAGAGTTTATTTAAAAGAAAGGCTGTTAAAAAAGCATATGAGATTGCAGAAAATAAGAAAGTAGACCTGCGCAATCTTAGTGGTGAGGAATGGCGAAGGTTATTTGGTACAACTAAGCCAGAATAAACAAAAATAATAAAGAGGTATCGCTCCTATACTAATGGTAAATACAAGCTGGCTAAAAATTTCTAAACCTGGTTTATATGTCTTACCCGCAAAAGCGCACATAGACCCAATTAGAGCCGTTGATACTGCTATTATTACTCATGGACACTCTGATCATGCACGGCCTGGTCATAAACATGTGATTGCAACAAAACAAACACTAGCTATTATGTCGGCACGATATGGAGAAAATTTCGCTAACCAAAAAACTGCACTTACTTATAATGATAAATTCACTTTAGGAGAGGTTGAAGTAAAGCTTATTCCGGCTGGTCATGTGCTCGGTTCTGCGCAGATAGTGCTAAAATATGAGAATACAAAAATAATTGCGGCTGGAGATTATAAGAGAGGCTTGGATCCGACGTGTGTCCCTTTTCAGGTAGAGCAATGTGATGTTTTTATAACAGAGGCTACCTTTGGATTGCCTGTTTTTTCTCATCCAAAGCCGGAGGATGAAATCAAAAAATTAATTCAGGTTAGACATCTGTTTCCAGAGCGTTCAATTGCAGTTTTAGCTTATTCTCTTGGTAAAGCACAACGCTTAATAGCATTGCTTCGTGCAGCTGGATATAATGAGACAATTTTTATCCATGGTGCGGTAAAAAAACTTTGTGAATTATACCAATCTTTCGGCATTCAGCTGGGTAGCTTGCAGACAATACCATTGGACAAAATTGAAGATCACAATAGATCGTTGGCCAACAAATTTATCATCGCACCACCTTCTGCTTTAGGAACTAAATGGGCGCAAAGATTACCTGACCCTCTTATTGTTTCTGCATCGGGATGGATGCAGGTAAGACAGCGTGCTAAACAAGGTGGTGTCGAATTACCCCTTATAATATCAGATCATGCTGATTGGAATGATATTTTGCGCACAATTCAAGAGGTAAAAGCTACACAGGTCTGGATAACTCATGGAAGAGAAGATGCACTGATACATGCTTGTAGTCAAATGGGTTTAGATGCCAAAGCTCTATCATTAATTGGATATGAGGATGAAACCGAATGAAGAAATTTTCAGATTTGCTTCATTCTTTGTTATACGCACCACAACGCTCGGTNAAACAAGCTTATTTAGAAGAATTTATNAAGAATACAAAGGACCCTGATAGGGGTTTCGCGATATCAGCATTGACNGGAGAATTGTCTATTCAGGGTGTTAAAACACATCTTATTCGTCAAATAGCATATAAGCGATGTGACCCTTTACTATTTGATTTATCTTATGATTTCGTTGGAGATTTAGCAGAAACAGTTGCCCTTATATGGCCAACAAACTCTAAAAAAGATATAGAGATAAAAATAAGTGATATCATAACAGTGTTACAAGAGTCATCAAAGTTGCATGCAAGTGATTATTTAGAGGGACTGCTTGACCAAATGCCAGAATCACAAAGATGGGCATTATTGAAATTGGTCACTGGCGGGCTTAGAGTAGGTGTGTCGGCACGAATGGCAAGACTAGCACTGTCAAAGTCATATGAAATTGAAGTGGACGAAATTGAACAAATTTGGCCACTAATACAGCCTCCCTATTTGGAATTATTTAATTGGTTAGAGGGTAAAGCTGATAAGCCTGATGCTAAAGGTAAAGCAGTATTTCGACCAATGATGTTGGCACACTCACTTTCAGAAACTGAGATTACAAAGATAGATTTCAGTTCTTTTCAAGCAGAATGGAAATGGGATGGAATCCGTATTCAATTNGTTTCGGCGAATGATGATTTNCGCATATTCTCCAGGTCGGGAGATGATATTTCNAGCTCNTTTCCTGAATTAACTAGGCCACTTGAATGGCAGGGTGTTATTGATGGAGAACTTTTAGCAGGAACTCCGCTTAAGATTGGAAGTTTTCAGCAATTACAACTTAGACTAAATCGAAAGAAACCGTCTGCTAAAATGCTTACAGAAACCCCGGTTTTTATTATGGCATATGATATCTTATTTGATCAAAGTTTAGACATTCGAGAACAAACGCTGGGATATAGAAGGGGTATTTTGGAAAAACGGATAAGTTCAGACCTGAAAATACCTTATATTGGTCTTTCAGAGATATTACCCAACCCCAACCTTTTTAATTTAAAAAAATGGCGAGAGAAATGTAGGGCAGGCGGTCTTGTGGAAGGTGTAATGCTAAAAGAGATAACAAGTGCTTATCACGCAGGCAGAATTAAAGGAAAATGGTTTAAATGGAAGCGGGATCCGCTTACAGCTGATTTAGTTGTTTTATATGCACAGCGAGGTCACGGAAAACGTTCCTCATTTTTTTCTGATTTTACACTTGGTGCTTGGACTTATGACAGTGCAGAAGACAAAAACATATTAATGCCAGTAGCCAAAGCTTATTCTGGATTTAGCAATGATGAGTTAAAAAAGCTTGATAAATTTGTTAGAGAAAACATCATTAAAAAATTTGGACCGGTAAGAGAAGTCAATAAAACATTAGTAGTAGAGATTGCATTCGATTCAGTGCAACTCTCTAAACGTCATAAATCAGGTGTTGCAACTCGTTTCCCAAGGTTTAAAGCTATTAGATGGGATAAAAAAGCGCACGAAGCTAATTCTGTATCTGACCTTATTGCGATGATAGATATATAATAAGAAACTTACGAAAGTTTTATTATATTTTTCTGACGTTTGCATCTCTCAGAACAATAAATTACGTTCTCCCAATCTTTTGTCCATTTTTTGCGCCAACTAAATGGTTTGTTGCAGGTCCGACATTGTTTCGTCGGCAATGTGGATTTTTTTCTCATTTTTGCCATAAAAAAAATATTGCCTACGAGTAAAAAATAACGGTTATAGGTATAGAGGACTTTATAATTAGGATGGAATTAAATCTGCCTTAAAGCGCAATGTGCACTCACCTGTGGTTACTTGAGTAAACAAGGATTCTTTGCATTTAGTCCAGGGCATATCTCCCATACCGTTCATATCACGCCAAATAATGGCAATTACAATTAAGCTCATTAATATAACCAATAACCATCTTAAATCCATGATTAATCCTTTTTAAATTTCATATTTTGTAGAGTAATACTAATATTTAGTGATTATTTTTTGAGTGCTTCATCCCAGTCAATTATATGTTCTAACAAATCATCTTCGCTTTCAAGTTCTGTTTCGGGCATGACGCGGCCGGCAACGGAGTTTCCNGAATCTAGAGTACTAGACTTATTCCCAGTGATTAGGTGGTGCCAGTCAGGAAGTTCTAGTCCATTATGAACAAGCTTATAAGAGCAGCTATCAGGCATCCAGCTCAGAGGAGCTAGGTTAGTGGGTGATAAAATAATACAATCTGCTATATGAGACTTACGGGTATCATATTGGCTGCATCGGGCTGTTTCACAATCAAGTAGTCTACAACAAACATCTGTATAAAAAACCTTCTCGCTATCAATGTCCTGAAGTTTTAAAACGCAGCATTTACCACATCCATCGCATAAAGACTCCCATTCCTGATAACTCATTTCAGATAGTGATTTTTCTTTCCAGAAATTAGGTTGATTTTTTTTTTTCATTTTATCTAAATAGACTTTCGGTATTAATTTTCCAATACAGAATTTTGGAAATTGTGCATTTACGAGCTAATTTCATCACTATAAAAAGAATTAATGATAAAACAATCCAAAAATCCTAATGCGACAGCAAATTATAAAATNTCGGGCCCAGATGCAAAAATTACAGATGGTGTGCTTCGCTCTGATAGATTCAAGGATATATATTTCTCTTCAGAAAATGGTCTTGCCGAAGCAAGGCACGTATTTGTTGAGGGAACAAATCTTGCTGCTCTTCTTAATTCCAATGACCATTTAGTAATTGCAGAAACGGGATTTGGCACAGGGTTAAATTTTCTTGCTGTAATGGACTTAGTAGAAAAATCGGCTACTAATTGTACAATTGATTATATCAGCTTTGAGGCCTATCCATTAGATAAGGAGCTAGCATTTGAGGCTAGNAAACCATTTTNAGAATTGCAAAGAAANAGCATTTTNTTGAAAAANCTATGGCCTGAAAACTGGGCATGTGCTCATCATAGATTATTTTTACAGGACAGAAT
>FUFK010044814.1_pt1 | contig 12479 bp, 12 predicted proteins | sample 1021851 | NCBI WGS metagenome assembly FUFK01 (sample SAMEA51879418, study PRJEB19060) | metagenome
GGAACTTCCATGAAAACCGTTTTAACATCTGTAAGATGCCTCGGCAGACGGGTAAATCCACTACAGTTGTATCTTATCTGCTTCACTACGCAGTTTTTAATGATAACGTTAATATTGCTATACTTGCGAACAAGGCCTCTACTGCCAGAGATTTATTAGGTAGGTTGCAACTTGCATATGAAAACTTGCCAAAGTGGATGCAACAGGGTATACTTGCATGGAATAAAGGATCACTAGAATTAGAAAATGGATCAAAAATACTCGCTGCATCTACGTCTGCATCTGCTGTCCGAGGTGGATCCTATAATGTCATCTTTCTTGACGAGTTCGCTTTCATCCCGAATCACATTGCTGATCAATTCTTTGCATCTGTTTATCCTACTATATCATCTGGGCAAAAAACAAAAGTTATAATTGTATCTACACCACATGGTATGAATCATTTCTACCGCATGTGGCATGATGCCGAAGCAAGCAAGAATGAATACATACCTACTGATGTTCACTGGTCAGAGGTTCCGGGTAGAGATGAAAAGTGGAGAACACAAACAATTGCAAACACATCTGAAGCTCAATTTAAGGTTGAGTTTGAATGTGAGTTTCTCGGATCTGTCGATACACTCATTGCGCCAAGTAAACTTAGATCTTTGATATATGAGAATCCTCGTAAGTCAAACGCAGGATTAGACGTATACAAAGAACCAGAACAAAAACATGATTATCTAATTACAGTTGATGTGGCAAGAGGTGTTGAGAAAGATTACTCAGCTTTTGTAGTTACCGATATTACTAAGTTTCCTCATAATATAGTTGCCAAATATCGAAACAATCAAGTTAAACCAATGTTNTTTCCAAGNATCATNTATGATATCGCAACAAGTTATAATAATGCATTTATATTATGTGAGGTGAATGATATNGGTGATCAAGTTGCATCTATTATCAACTATGATCTTGAATATGAAAANNTATTNATGTGTTCAATGAGAGGNCGTGCNGGTCAAATNGTNGGACANGGATTTTCAGGTAAGAAGACACAACTTGGTGTNAAGATGTCAAAGACTGTCAAGAAAGTTGGATCACTCAATCTNAAGACAATGATAGAGAGTGACAAATTNCTCTTTTCAGACTATGATATACTAAGTGAGTTGACAACTTTTATACAAAAGAACAACTCNTTTGAGGCNGAGGANGGTTGTAATGATGACCTTGCCATGTGTTTAGTCATATACGCATGGTTAGTTCAACAAGATTACTTCAAAGAACTCACTGATCAAGACGTAAGAAAGAGATTATATGATGAGCAAAAAAATCAAATTGAGCAAGATATGTCTCCGTTTGGTTTTATTTCAGATGGCCTCGAAGATGACTCCTTTGTTGATGCAGAGGGTGATCGTTGGAAGGTTGATGAATACGGTGATCGTTCTTTTATGTGGGAGTACATGTAATGATTTCATTTTTACTTTTGAGTTCTAGTTTTTTAAATTTTGCATTTTACGTTTATGCAATCGGATTTGTAGTTGCATTAGTTTTGGAGCAGTTTGTCAGGAAGTCTGATAATGAGAAAAACATTTATATCGTAGAGACGAATAGAAAATATCTCTGGAGGCAAGCATGGGTCATAAATATACTCTGGTTTCTAACAAACATAGGATTATTCATCGCTTCAAGAAACGTTCAACCAACAGGATATGATTCATTTTGGGATGGTGCGTTGTAGACCTTTCCCTAAAGTGTGCAAACAATAAATAATTTCTAGATTAAACTGAGAACTCGGAGAAAAACATGGCGACTCCTCAATTATCTCCCGGCATACTGGTCAGAGAGGTTGATTTAACAGTAGGAAGAGCAGATAATGTATTAGACAATATCGGCGCGATAGCAGGCCCATTTCGTCTTGGCCCAATTGACACACCTATTCAAGTTTCTAATGAAGAGGAACTGATAAAGAATTTTGGAAAACCATTATCTACAGATAGGCAATATGAATATTGGATGAGTGCNGCATCATTNTTATCTTANGGTGGTGTNTTNAAAGTNGTAAGAGCAGANGATGANGATTTAGGAAANGCNAACGCTGGTGTTGGTATTGCATCAACAACNGTNATCGGTGNAANNGGTGGTTTAAANATAGAAAGTTTTGATGACTATCAAGAGAATCACACATCTGACACTTCATTCTACTATGCAGGTAAACATCCCGGATCATGGGCAAATGGATTAAAAGTATGTCAGATAGATGATCAGGCAGATCAGATAATAGGAATAAACACAACAAGTTTAGAAGATTACGGTTGCACGATCGGTGCTGGTGTTACTGCTGCACTNACGAATCTCGTNATACCGGGAGCTGGAACAACNTCAACATTTACNGGACANCTGAAAGGAATTGTTACTGGAGTATCAACNGATGCTACAAACGGTGATTCTAAGTTTGATGTTAAGATCGTATCTAGGGTATCAAGTGCAGGAACTGAGTTCCCAATATCTTATGCAACAAATTCACTAACAAATTCATTCAAGACTACAACNGAGGGTGCAGGTGCTGGTATTGCAGCAACAACAGTATTCTTCGTCAATAGTTCTGGTATTAACACTGGTGAACCAAATGCAGCAAATACAGCTGTATCTGCAGAGATTGTAACAGCAGTTGACTGGTATGATCAACAGACACTTGGATTAGAAAACTCAACAGTGTTCTGGAAATCTCTCGCACCAAGACCTACAACTAATAAGTACGTTTCTGATAGNGGTGGTAAGAANGACGGNATNCACGTTGCAGTTGTTGATGATCTTGGAACAATCACAGGTATTCAAGGAAATATTCTTGAGAAGTTTACTGGATTGTCAAAAGCAAAAGATGCAATTTCAAATGTAAATTCACCCGAAAAAATATACTATAAGGATTTCATTGCTAATAGAGCAGAGAATATCTATGCTGGATTTAATCCATCACAATCTGAGGATACATTCCATAACACACTTCCAGTCGCAACTGGATTTGGAACAGGATTTGTAGCAAACACAACTGCCCAAGGTTTATGGAGTCAGAACGCACAAAGTACAACATTCGCTGGTATAGGTAACGTCACTTACTCACTTGGTGGTGGTACAGACTACTCCAGTGTTTCGGGCAAGATTCCTGCTCCCGGAGAAAACGGCGCAATGTTAGCAACTCTTGGAGATCTTAAGACTGCATACGATACATTATCAAACAAAGATGAGCAAGCAGTTGATTTCCTAATAATGGGGCCAGGATGCAGCACAAGAGATTTATCTCAATCAAAAGCAAATCACTTGATTGGAATNGCTGAAGCAAGAAAAGATTGTATGGCAACNATTGGGCCACACAGNGCAGATCTTAGTAAACNTNNCNAANTCAACAACTCAAACAAACAATCTACTTGAATATTACAGTCCACTTACATCATCATCATTTGTTACATTTGATAGTGGATACAAATACATGTTTGATAGATTCAACAATGAGTTTAGATTTGTTCCAACCAACGGAGATACNGCAGGATTAATGGTTAGAACTGCGATTGAAGCATTCCCATGGTTCTCACCCGCAGGTGAACAAAGAGGTGTGATTAATAANGCAATCAAACTTGCATATAATCCAACAAAAGATCAAAGAGATCAATTATATCCACAAAGGATAAACTCATTTATCACAAAACCCGGTGTTGGAACACTTCTGTTCGGTGATAAAACTGGATTATCATTTGCATCAGCATTTGATAGAATTAACGTTCGTCGTTTGTTCCTTACAATTGAACAAGCTCTTGAGAGTGCTGCTGAAGCACAACTCTTTGAGTTAAATGATGAACTCACAAGAGCAAACTTCAGAAACATTGTTGAACCATTCTTAAGGGATGTGGAAGCAAAACGAGGTCTATCNGGATTCTTAGTTATTTGCGACACTTCCAATAACACTCCTGATGTTATTGACAACAATGAATTTAGAGCTGACATCTTCTTAAAACCAGCAAGATCTATCAACTACGTCACACTAACGTTTGTTGCTACAAGAACTGGCGTAAGTTTTGAAGAAGTAGCAGGTCGAGTTTAATTAAATAAATAACTAAAGGAGATCAAGAACCATGGCAACAACAAGAGAAAACAAAACAATTTCTCAATTTAAATCTCAACTTATCGGTGGTGGTGCAAGACCCAATCTGTTTGAGGTAGAANTNACTACNTTACCAGCAGGAATTGCATGGCCAGCAGATAATTTCAGATATATGTGTAAAGCAGCGCAGTTACCAGAATCAACCATCGCTAATATAGACATACCGTTTAGAGGTCGTATTTTTAAAGTTGCTGGAGACAGAACAATCGCACCTTGGAGTATTACTGTTATTAATGATGAGGACTTCAGAATTAGAAAAGCAATGGAGGAGTGGGTAGACTTGATTGCAAAACTAGAAAATAATCTAGGTGCAACAGATCCAAACGCCTACATGGTAAACGCTAAAGTATTCCAACTTGGTCGAGGATCANCACCAAGTTCAAAGAATAATGCCGGTGATCGTAACGCAGTNTTACGNGAATATGAGTTTATCGACATATTTCCTACAAGTGTTTCATCAATTGACCTATCTTACGATTCTTCTGATACAATAGAAGAGTTTACAGTTGACTTNGCAGTTCAGTCATTCGCATTCGTTGATGCAGGTGGCCCTAACGGTTAACTAAATAGATAAAATAGTATAAATCATGTCTAAGTTATTTGGGTTCTCGATAGAGGACACAGAACCACTTTCTCCAAATGTAGTCTCACCTATTCCTCCTAATAGAGAGGATGAGTCAGACTACTATATGAGTAGTGGTTTTTTTGGTTCTTATGTTGACATTGAAGGTGTNTTTAAGACTGAATTTGATCTNATAAAAAGATATCGTGAAATGTGNCTACATCCAGAGGTNGATAGTGCGATTGAAGANATTGTNAATGANGCNATNGTTTCNGANACNAANGANCATCCAGTNGAAATAGACNTAGATCATTTAAATGCNAGNGATGGTATTAAAAANANAGTAAGAGAAGAGTTTAAACATATTCTTGATTTATTNGATTTTGATAAAAAAGCACATGAGATATATCGTAANTGGTATGTTGATGGTAGAATTTATTATCATAAAGTAATNGATATNAANAAACCAGANGAAGGAATACAAGAACTTAGATANATTGACGCAATNAAAATGCGTTATGTNAGACAAGAAATGAAGAGTAAGGANGATAAATTTAAAGTAAATAATCTTTTATCNAAAGATCCNACNGATTATCCTTTTCCNAAGATAGAAGAATATTTTATCTACAATCCAAAGGCAGCATATCCAACAGGTAATATTCAAGCAAGAGGATCACAACAGGGAATTAAGATGGCAAGAGATTCAATCTCTTATTGCACATCAGGTTTAGTTGATCGAAATAAAGGCACTACGTTATCATATCTACACAAAGCCATCAAATCACTCAACCAATTACGTATGATTGAGGATAGTTTGGTGATATATAGATTATCCCGCGCACCAGAGCGTAGGATTTTCTACATTGATGTAGGAAACTTGCCGAAGATAAAAGCAGAGCAATATCTCAGAGATGTGATGATGCGATATCGAAACAAATTAGTTTACGACGCTAACACAGGAGAGATCCGCGATGACAAGAAGTACATGGCAATGCTTGAAGATTTCTGGCTGCCTAGAAGGGAAGGAGGACGTGGTACTGAAATTTCTACTTTACCGGGAGGTCAAAACCTCGGTGAAATCACGGATATTGAGTACTTCAAAAAGAAATTATATAGGTCGCTCAACGTACCGCCTTCCAGAATGGACGGAGAGGGAGGATTCAACTTGGGAAGATCCTCAGAAATATTAAGAGACGAATTAAAATTTACTAAATTTGTTGGTCGTTTGAGAAAGAGATTCTCAAATATGTTCAACGATATGTTGAAGACTCAACTCATATTAAAGAACGTAATCACCCCAGAAGACTGGGAAACTATGAGTGAGCACATCCAATATGACTTTTTATATGATAATCACTTCTCTGAACTCAAAGAATCTGAGTTATTAAATGAGAGATTAGGTAATGTTGCAAATGCAGAACCTTATATTGGAAAGTATTATTCTCAGGATTATGTAAGACGTAAGATACTTCGTCAGACAGATGAAGAGATACTTGAACANGATGCACTNATTGAAAANGAGATCAAGGCTGGNATCATACCAGATCCCGCAGAACCAGTTGATCCACAAACTGGACAACCAATTGGTGATCTTGGTGCACCAATTCAAGAACCAGATTTAGAATCTGAAGGNGGTGCAACCGAAGCACCCACTATCCCTAGTGGTGGGGAAATATAAATAAAATCGGTTAAAGTATTATTTTTTTAAAATATGGAAGACTTAATGGACATGATTCTTACTGATGAATCGCCATCACAAATAAGTGATACGATTAAATCAGCTTTATTTGCAAAGTCTGCCGAACGAGTTGATGCCTTTCGACCAGATGTAGCATCTACAATGTTTGCAGATGATGCGGTTGAAGAAGATGAAGAAGAAGTAGAAGCAGAGACTGAAACTGAGGTAGAAGCCGAAGCGGAAACAGAAATAGGTGACGAGGAGTAACCTATAAATAAATAGTAAAATGACTAGAGTATATCAATGACTATAAGACCCGTCGGAGCAGGAGCATCTGTACGTCTTAGCAGGAACAGCAACAACATCTTCTGCATTTAATGTGCAGTCAACTGTGATGCGATTAGTTGCAAAAGGAGCAAGTGCTCATGTTGCAATTGGAACCGAACCTATAGCGACAAATGCAAGCTTTTTCATCCTCGGTGGTGAAGAGGAACAAATCGCTCTTACAAAAGGTTCTCAAGCAGTCGTTGGTATAACAACTGGAACTACAACAATTCTTGAAGCTCCAGAAGGAACACAAATGCCATTTATAGTTGGTGATTTTGTTACTCTAGATACTGCTAATGATAGTAACTACACTAGCATNAATAAATCATGTNAAANTNACTGATGTCAATAATAATATGCCATATGGTGCAAGTGGATTTGCAAAGAGCAGAATAACTGTTGCTGCAGANACATCTGGTATTATAACAGCATATAATTCTAATTCTGGTGGATCAGTAATGACCTCACATAAACTATCTGCAATTATCGCAGATGGTGAAACAGCAAACTCAGCTGCTTGTTTATACTTCCAACAAGTTCAACGTACTGGATAACAAAATGAAACTGATTAGAGAAGAAATCGAATCTGTAGAGTTTCTCGTCGAGAATAGAAACGGCAAGAAGTCTATGTATATCGAAGGTGTATTCTTACAAGGAAACATTAAAAACCGAAACGGTAGAATGTATCCAATGGAAACTCTTCGTAAGGAGGTTTCTCGTTATAATGAGAATCATATTCAGTCAGGTAGAGCACTTGGAGAGTTAGGTCATCCAGAAGGCCCAACAGTAAACCTTGATCGTGTATCCCATAAGATTGTATCACTCAAAGAGAGTGGATCTAATTTTATAGGAAAAGCAAAATTACTATCAACACCAATGGGTAAGATCGCGTCTTCTCTCGTAGAAGAAGGAGTCAAACTCGGTGTTTCATCTCGTGGTATTGGTTCTCTCAAAATGACAAGAGAGGGAGTCAATGTTGTAGGTGACGACTTCATGTTAGCAACTGCTGCTGATATCGTTGCTGACCCTTCAGCACCCGATGCTTTTGTAGAGGGAATTATGGAAGGAAAAGATTGGGTATGGGATGGAGGCATACTTCGTGAGAGGTCTGCTGCTAAAACATACAAGACAATCAATACATTAACAGACCAGAAAAGATTAGACGAGCAGAAATTGAATCTGTTTAACGACTTTTTGTCGAATTTATAACTTTTCTAAATAAAAATAGTTTTAATCACAGCTCATCGGAGTATAAAAAATGTCTCGTGGCAAAAAATTACAAGAAATGGAAGTAAAGACACAGCAATCCAAGTCCGCTGTCAATGCTAACGCCAAGCCTGGCGATCCAATGCCTAAGTTAAGCACAGGTGGTACACCACCAACATATGAAGATCTCGGAGGCCCAACTCCAGAGAACTATAAACCAGATGATGATTCTGCAAAAGTAAAAGAGCCCGGTGGCACTTTAAAGCAGGTTAAGGATGTAGTAACTAAAGGAGCAAAGGCAGGAGAACCCATGAAATCCAAAGGATATAAAATGGAAGAGGAAGAAGTAGAACTCGAAGATCAACAGGAAGTTGTTGCAGAGGACGAGACATCCGCTGAAACTGATGAAGTTGTGGCAGAAGAAGATGACACAATAACAGAGGAAGAAGTAGAGACATATGATATCGATGATGATGTCAATGCTTTACTTGGAGGAGAAGAACTCTCTGAAGAGTTTAAAGCAAAAGCAAAAACAATTTTTGAGACCGCACTCAAGACAAAGGTTGCTGAAGTAAGAAAACTTCTCGAACAACAGTATGAAGAAAAACTTGGAGAGGAGATTATCGAAGCAAAAGAAGCTCTCGCTGAGAGAGTGGACTCATACTTAGAGTACGTTGCCGACGAGTGGTTCACTGAGAACCAACTTGCAGTCGAAAACGGCCTCAAGGAAGAACTCACACAATCATTCCTTGGTGGAATGAAGAGTCTTTTTGAAGAACATTATGTACAAATCCCTGAAGACAAATACGATGTCCTTGAGAGTATGGTAGAAAAACTTGATGACATGGAGAGTAAACTCAATGAGCAAATCGAAAAGAATATTTCACTAAACAAGCGTCTCGCAGAGTCGGTTGCAGATGGTATCCTTGACGAAGTTTCTGAAGGCCTAGCGTCTACACAGAAAGAGAAGCTCGCTTCACTTGCCGAAAGTGTAGAGTTTGAAAGTGAAAACAATTATCGTGAAAAATTGGAGACATTAAAGCAATCATATTTTGCCCAAAAGTCATCTCCAGCAGTTAAAACTGAAACACTGTCAGAAGGATTAGACGCTACTCCTGAATCGACAACTGGTTCAATGGCAGCATATCTGAAGACACTTCAGTCATTTAACAAATAACTGATTTTATTAAATCAAACAAAAACTTTTAAAAGGTAAATCCCAAAATGTTTCAATCAGAATCATTGCAGGAAAAGTGGAAGCCACTTCTTAACTATGAGGGCCTTGACGAGATCAAAGATCCCCATCGTAAAGCAGTAACCGCCGTCCTGCTCGAAAACCAAGAAAAATTCCTAAGAGAGGAATCATCATTCTCATCCAACGGGATGTTAATGGAGCAACCAACTGTTAATACTAATAGTGGTTCAACCGCTGGTTTTAGTGCCGGTGCATCTACACCAGTTGCTGGTTTCGATCCCGTACTTATCAGTCTTATTCGTCGTTCAATGCCAAACTTGGTCGCATATGACCTAGCTGGTGTACAACCAATGAGCGGCCCAACAGGTCTTATCTTCGCAATGAGATCTCGTTACAGTAGCATGACAGGAACAGAGACATTCTACAACGAAGTAGACTCTGCATTCTCTGGTCGCGATAAAGCATCTAATGCTGAAACTGGTTTCGTCGATGGCGACGCTGGTATGGGTACAACTTCTGTATCTGCTACAAACCCTGCAGTTCTTAACCCAGTATCATCTGCATCCTCACTAGGATACACCGTTGGTATGGGAATGAGAACAGACAACGCTGAAGCACTTGATGGCACAGGTAATGATGCCTTCAACCAAATGGCATTCTCAATCGAGAAAGTTACCGTTACAGCGAAGTCCAGAGCACTAAAGGCAGAGTACAGTTTAGAACTTGCTCAAGACCTTAAGGCTATCCACGGTTTAAACGCTGAAGCAGAACTTGCTAACATCTTATCAACTGAGATACTTGCTGAGATAAACAGAGAAGTTATCAGAACAATCTATAAGACTGCAGAGCAAGGTGCTGTACAAAACGTTGCAACCGCTGGTGTATTCGACCTTGACATCGACTCAAACGGAAGATGGTCTGTTGAGAAATTCAAAGGACTATTGTTCCAGATCGAAAGAGATGCAAACGCAATCGCACAAAGAACTCGTCGCGGAAAGGGTAACATCATCCTATGTTCTGCAGACGTTGCTTCTGCACTAACAATGGCTGGTGTACTTGACTACACACCTGCTCTTAACGCTAACCTTAACGTTGATGACACTGGTAATACATTTGCTGGTACATTACAAGGTAAGTTCAGAGTATACATCGACCCATATGCTGCAAACCTAACTGCTGCTAACGCTGCACCTACAGGTGGTAATCAGTACTATGTCGTTGGTTACAAAGGTACTTCACCATATGATGCTGGACTGTTCTACTGTCCTTACGTTCCACTACAGATGGTTCGTGCAGTGGGAGAAAATAGTTTCCAACCAAAAATCGGGTTTAAGACTCGTTATGGTATGGTTGCTAACCCATTCGCAGAAGGAACACAGGCAGGAAGCGGTATCCTTAGTGTTAACGCTAACCGTTACTACAGACGTGTTGCTGTTAAAAACCTTATGTAAGCAAGATGCTTATATCTTTCAGGAGACCCTTCACGGGTCTCTTTTTTTATGCTATAATAAATACTAGAGGAGACCTGCTCAGAACTAATGGCAACCCGTCCATCACAAATTGATAATAGGAATTTCCTTGCACCAGTTGGCTTTAAGTTTAATCTTAAACGAAGTCCCGGTGTTGCTTACTTCTGCAATAGTGCAAACATTCCAGATNTAAATTTAGGTGTTGCAAATCAACCAAACTATCTCAGAGACATTCCAGTTCCCGGAGATAAGATTGATTTTGGAGACTTAAATATTAGATTTCTTGTTGATGAAGACTTAACTAATTACATGGAGATTCAAAAATGGCTTCGTGGATTAGGATTCCCAGAAACTGTTCAAGAGTTTCGTGATTGGGAAGCAAGTGGTCAAACACCAAAAAGAAACTATNGTCAGTCAGGACATGACATATATTCTGATGGNACATTACAGATACTTAGCAGCAANCTTGTAGCAAAATTCAATGTTAAATTTACNGATTTATGGCCCTACAGTTTGACAACTTTATCATTTGATGCTACAGATACTGATATTGAATACTTTACAGCAGATGTAAGTTTTAAATACACCATGTACAATATTACCGATTTGGAGGGAAATGACCTTTGATCTTGAAACGATTCAAGAAATGTGGGAAAAAGATGCAAAAATAGACCGAGATAACCTACACGATGAATCTTTGAATATACCATCACTACATGCAAAATACTTTCAGATATACAATACAATATTTTTACTAAGAAAAAAAGCAGAGCAACAGAGAAAAAATATAAGACATGAGAGATATGAATACTTTAGTGGTAAGGCTGATCCTGATGTTTACATTCAGAATCCTTTTCCAAAAAAGATAAGAGATAAAGATACAATGACAAAGTATTTGGANGCAGATGAGAAACTATCCAACGCATCTTTGAAGATNGAATACTATGANACNATGCTTACATACTTAGAAAGTATANTAAAAGTNATACAGAANCGNACATATCAAATNAAAAATGCGATNGAGTTTATGAGATTNAACGCTGGAATGGGGTGATAAATACATATAGATTCATGGATCTATGTGATAAACACTTCTGCTAATGTTGTCATATCCAAAGCGAATGAAGTATTTCTTAGAGTCAAAGCAGATCCTCATATTGAATATGAGTTAAGAGATCACTTCACATTCCAAGTTGAGAGTGCAAAGTTTATGCCTCAATATCGGAATCGTAATTGGAATGGTGAAATACATTTATTTGATTTACGATCAAAGAGGATCTATGTTGGTCTATTAGATCGAATCATCGCATTTTGTAAGAGACACGATTATACATATAAATTTCAAGATAACGAATANTATGGAGTTCCTTTTGAACAAAATGATAATATCTCATATGANGGTGTAAANGATTATATGAGTTCTATTTGTGCTCATCCTCCAAGGAAATACCAAGTTGATGGAGTATACGATGCTTTAAAGCACAATAGAAAGCTATTGATATCACCGACTGCTTCAGGAAAATCTTTGATGATTTACTCTGTCGTAAGATACTACGTAGATAAACGTCAAAAAATCCTGCTAGTTGTTCCAACGACATCTCTCGTAGAGCAGATGTATAAGGATTTTCAGGATTATGGTTGGGATTCTGAGTCATACTGTCACAGAATATATTCAGGTAAAGAAAAGACCAATGAGTATCCAGTTACAATTACAACATGGCAGTCAGTCTATAAACTAGACAGAACTTTCTTTGAAGATTATAACGTTGTGATTGGTGATGAAGCTCACTTATTTAAAAGTAAGTCATTAATATCTATAATGACAAAATTACATCATGCGAAGTATAGGTTTGGATTCACAGGAACTTTAGACGGCACACAGACGCATAAATGGGTCTTAGAGGGAC
>FUFK010049497.1_pt1 | contig 12479 bp, 11 predicted proteins | sample 1021851 | NCBI WGS metagenome assembly FUFK01 (sample SAMEA51879418, study PRJEB19060) | metagenome
GCGCTTCTCGATCAATACGTGATCTACGTGGCCGATNTTTTTCCCGCCGCGATCAAAGACGGCTGTACCTTCGACGCGATCACTCGAAATAACAGCGGAATTCTTTTCTGCTTCAGTATGCATTGTGCCACTCCTTTGCTGAAACACACCAGACTACCCGAAAGCACATCGAGAACGGGCCGGTGCTACGGCAANAAATGCCTTNGATTGAATGTTGATCCGGAACTCGTGGCCCCTGTCAGACAGGACGTTCAACAAGTGGGCTAAGAGGGCCATTGTGCGTTTACTTGCGGCTCGCTCTTGATCGTGTGCGACCAATGGTTCCCGTCATGCGACCGTTTAACAGCCATTGCCTTTGCCGTAGTGAGTGCANATGATATTNTAAGCTCGGCCGTTGAGGCGGGGAAACGGTGCGCCAAGAGCGTGGATTTCGTTTCGTCGCCGGAAAGCGGATATTTAAAAAGGCAAGGACGGGGACCGGAAATCAATTTCAGAAGTGAGGTTGCTTATGAGTCACTACGTTCTGCATTCTTGGGACCAACGTTCTGCGGCACGCGAAGAGATCGCTTTCGATAGCGTTTCAATTGCTGGGGCGCTGGACAAGGCGAAGAAGGTCGCGAGCGGGACCAAGGCCGACCTTTACGAAAACGGAAGACCTGTCTGCTCTATGGAACTGGTCGGCAAAACGGGGGTCTGGCTGATAGGTAAGCCAAACGAAAGCACGGAAGACTAATCAGGAAGCACTGAGCGCATCGCTGTGATCGGGCTAATATGCGCGTATTTTTCGCCTAGCCGATAAGCGTCGAAAGCGTGCGCCCGTAAATTATCTCTTGGCGTCTGTCGGGGCAGGATTCCTTAGACGCTTTGTCGTCATGCGATATCTGCATTTCGATCGGACGCTACGATTGAAGAACGGAAGATAACTCCCGAGTTCACTAAGTTATCCTCCTGACGATCTTGGGCCGCAACGGCAATCCGCCATCATATCGATTTGATTGCCTGGCCTACTTTGTGATTGCCCGCTCCCATATGTACCTCGAAGGCAGTGCGGGGTTAGGGTNTCCTCTGTCCTGATCCGGCGGTGGCGGAGCCAGTAGGAACCCCTATAGCATGGGTCCGTTGGGCACGCATGGAGCAGACATCACTCACCTCGTCGAAGACAACTGCCCCATGGGACGTCGTCACGCAGCCCGGGCCGGTGCTCGTCGCGGCNATTCATGCAGGGCATACAATTCGCGGATCGCTCGCGCCATGGCTTGAGATCGGGGAAACCGATCGACTTAGAGAAGAAGACCCCCTTACCGATTTTTTCCTTACCGCTGGCGACACTATAATCCGCGCCAATNGGTCGCGGTTCGAATTCGACCTGAACCGCCCGTCCNAGACTGCGGTCACTACGAACCCCGAAGACACTTGGGGGCTGCGTATCTGGAAGCCCGACATGCCTGAGAGGGAGAAGGAACTTTCNCTAAGGCTTCACCGGCAATTCTACGATCAGGTCGCTCGGNGCGTGGATGAGATGATCGAGGCNCATGGGCGGATCCTCGTGCTCGACGTGCACAGCTACAACCATCGGCGAGCAGGTCGCGATGCGGAGCCAGATGATCCGCAACTCAGCCCCGATATCGATCTGGGGGCTACTACGTTAGACAAGGATATCTTCGGGGGGCTTCTCGAGAGGTTCGGCGATGCCCTGCGCTCGCNTCCGCTAAATGGCCGGACGCTCGAGGTGGGCACGAATATTCGCTGGAAGGATGGCGGGCATTTCCCTGAATGGCTTCACGCCAAATACGGCGATGCCGCTTGTGTGATCACGCTCGAATANAAGAAAGTNTTCATGGATGAATGGGGCCGCTCGGCGGACATACTCGCGCTACAGGATTTGCGNGAAGGCTTCCTCGCGGCGGTGGACGAGGCGCGCGATTGGCTCGCCGAANATCCTGCCCCCGGNCAGGCCCAAAGCAAAGCTCGAATGCCNGCATGACACGCATGGCAAAGGAANGAAANCACCATAACGGCGCGGACGAACTGCTCTGCGAGGCGGCGATCGCCGTTGATCGCGCTCTCGAGGAGATGGACCGGAAAATCGACTGGCTGGAGCGTCTGACGCCGGTTAATATCGACGAAATCTGGGACGGCTTCCAGGCATCGTCCTTCCGGTCGATGCCCGACAGCCGATATGGCGAGGGGCTCGATCAAGATGCGCCCGTACTTCGTAGCGAACTATTCAGTTTGCCTGTTCGCGAGATCAAGAACCCGATCGTCGAGGCGCTTATGCTTGAGAAGCAGCGTGAGCTCGACCGCCAAATCGAACTGGTTCGTATGCGCGACAAGGATGGCTTCATCCTGGCGAGCATCGACCTTTTTGGACATGTCAGCGAGCGGTTTCTCCAGACGGCAAAAGACTTGCTGGCAACTGTTCCGGTCCTCACGCCGAAACAGGAGGACGTCGGGGCTGCCGAAGTGTGCGAAGCAGCGGAAGCTGCCATTGCCGGTTATCGCAAACGGGCGCCGACCTTTCGGTGCGGTATTGTGGTCGATCCTACGCCGGGGACCTCGATGTACGTGTCCGCAGGTGATTTCCACGTCGCACACGATTACCGTACTTCGCGCCATAGGGTGAAGCCTCTCATCGCCCACGAGATCGGCACCCACGTCTTAACCCGCCATAACGGTCGGCGGCAGCCTTTGCACACCCTAGCAGGCGGGCTGTGCGACTACGATGTTCTGCAGGAGGGCCTCGCGGTGCTCGGAGAGTACCTCACGGGGTATCTCCCGGCCGATCGCTTACGTGTCCTTGCCGCGAGGGTCGTTGCAGCACATATGGCCGCCGAGAAAGAGACGGGCGCCGAAATCTATGCCTGTTTGACAGAGCAACACGCAATTCCCTCGAAAGACGCTTTTGATACCGCTGTGCGTGCCAAGCGGGGGGGCGGGCTGACCAAGGACGCTCTTTATCTTAAGGGATTGGAAGAGCTCCTCGCCTATCTAAGTCGTGGAGACAAATTCGAGATTCTTTTCCTCGGGAAGTTTGCTCTGAAGCAATTGCCAAGCTTGGAAAAGCTGATCGAACTGGGAATTCTACACCCGCCCGAACTCCTGCCCACCTATTGTGATGACGCGGCCGCCCGCCAGCGGCTTGCGCAGGTGCGCAAGCTTCCGCTCTCAGCGCTTTACCAGGAAACACCTCAGTGACGGCTGATAAGATCAAGCTTGCCTTCGTAGTCAACGACGTAGCCACCGAGCAGGACAACTATTCGACCATTCGCCTCGCCCGTCGGGCAGTGGCGCGAGGACATCAGGTCGCGCTTATCGGCCTTGGTGATTTCATCTACGACTGGGAGGAGGGCATCTGTGCCATGGCCACCCTCAGCAAGATCAGCGAGTTCGAGGACGATACCGACTATCTTGCGCACTTGCAGAATACTGGGATGGACCGGACCAGAATTGCGCTTAGCGACTGGGACATCCTCATGCTTCGTAGCGACCCGGCCGAAGAACTCGTCGCGCGCAGTTGGGCCCCGTCATCCAGCTTGCTGTTCGCGCAACTGGCTTCCCTACAGCGAACCATCGTGCTTAACGATCCCCGCCATCTGACCGATGCAGTGAACAAGACCTATTTCCAGGGTTTTCCTGCCAGCGTGCGTCCCGAAACCATGATAACCCGCGAACCGAAAGAGGTCAGGCGTTTCCTAGATGCCCATGGTGGCAAGGGCGTGATTAAGCCCTTGCAGGGATCTGGCGGACAAGGCGTTTTCCTCCTCGACAAGAAAAATCGACAGAATCTCAACCAGATAACCGAAGCGGTCATTCGCGATGGCTATGCTATCGTGCAAGAATACCTTCCCGCAGCCGCGGATGGCGACCTGCGCATCATCACTCTGAACGGGCGCCCGCTCAAGGTAGATGACACCTATGCTAGCCTACGCCGGTTTAGCCAGACCGAGGATCACCGATCGAACATTTCAGCCGGTGGGGGATACGAGATGATGGCTCCCGACGAAAACGCGCTGGCGATCGCTGAAATCGTGGGGCCCAAGTTGATCGACGACGGCATGTATCTAACCGGCCTCGATATCGTGGGGGACAAGATGATCGAGCTGAACGTCGATACGCCTGGCGGGATCAGCTTCATGGAGGATCTCAGTGGGGTGAATTTCAGCGGCGCAATCATAGACGATCTGGAGCGCAAGATACGCCTGCAGCGTCAATATGACGGTACGCTGACCAATCGTCAGCTCGCCGTCATATAGGAATATAAGTGTCTATTGGTTCACTCCCGAGTGGTGCCCCACCGCTCCATACGTACTCAGGGGCATTTGACTCGGCTTTGGTTGCTCGGTCAAACGCGACCTACCCAAGCGCGTAAGGATTGGGACACCTAGTGACGCGTATTCTCCGCATTCTCGGTCGTATCCTCGTCGAGGCATCTGCAGTACCTCACAGGCTGGCAAACGCATTTATCAAATGCCAGAATGACAATCTGAGTGGAAACAACTGTTTTACGAAGTTCTGCCATTTCGAGTATTACTCTGAACCATCCAAATGCCCGAGCGATCGCGCTCAACCAAGGCAACACGCTGTTCCCCTGTCCAAATTTCCACCAGACGCGATGCGGCTTCGTGTTCTAGGACGGAGAAAACACAGGCGACATTCTGGCCTTCAAGCTCAACACGCTTTTCAACGCCGTGACCGTCTTCACGAAATATCAGATTGTAGGTTGGCATAGCCGGACCTCAGACAGGGTCCGGGCTCAGGGAACCAGAGACACTCGCAACAAGGAGCTACCAATCAAGGCGAGTCGCGTTCTACCAGCTACAAGGTATCATTCACGGCGGCATTTGGCTACTTGCGGCTTAGTCGGATGACAAGGCCGCGAGGTCGATATCATTAAGCTTCAAATCCAATTCAAAGCGGCCGCTCTCCACACCGGATTGGACATTGTCGGTGCTCACTACCGGAGCAAAGCTGCCGGTCCGCTTCCGGGCATTTTCCGGGCGAGTCCGAACGACTGAAATTAGGGCGCTTTGCGGACCGGCAGCTGTCGCTGGTAGCGGTCTAGCCGCTTGTGGGCCGGAAGCGGAAAGGCAGCTTTTATATCTTTGAGCGGATTAAGCGGACAGCGACTGCTGACCGAATCGCAAGCCGGTGCATTAGAGAATGGTCTGGAGAAACCCCTCTTGGCATAGACTTTTGCCGTCGTTGAAACGCCCCTGCAGGACAGCCAACACGGAGCCGAGAGCCACAAACTAAATTGGTTTACTATTTAGCGCGCCTTTCCTACCATCCGGAGATGGCGAGAGAAACCTTTACGATTGAGGGCGCAGGCGCGATTTCTCTTACAGCCGAGGCTGAGGGGGATGCCTACGCTAAACCCGTCCTTCTTGCGCACGGCGGCGGGCAGACACGGCGCGCGTGGAGAAGGGTGGTCAGCGAGCTGGCTCAAGCCGGCTTTCGCGCAATCGCCTTCGACATGCGCGGTCACGGAGACAGCGATTGGTCGCCATGCGGAGCTTATGAAATGCGCGACTTCGCGGCGGATCTGGTCGCTGCAGCGTCGCGCCTGGACCAGAAGCCAGCGCTGGTTGGCGCTTCACTGGGCGGGCTCGCTGGACTGATTGCCGCAGGGGAGCTTGCTGCAGGTAGCTTTGCTTCACTCACATTGGTCGACATTGCCCCGCGCATGGAGCCCAGCGGTGTGATGCGCGTGGTTGGTTTCATGGAAGAGCATGTCGATAGCGGCTTCGCCTCACCAGAGGAGGCGGCCGACGTGATCGCTCGCTACATGCCGCATCGTCCCAAGCGGGGCGCGAGCGATGGTCTGAAAAACTATCTGCGGCAGAAGTCGGATGGGCGCTTCTATTGGCACTGGGACCCGGTGTTTATCCGTAATATAATGTCAGCCAGACAAGGCGACCCAGACAGCCAAGAACGTCAATCGGCAATGCTGAGCCAAGCTGCGGCGAATCTCACGCTTCCGCTTCACCTCGTCCGAGGCGGCTCTAGCGATCTTGTTTCCGAAGAGGCCGTTTTGCATCTGCGACAACTCGCCCCCCAGGCAGAATACACCGATATTGCCGATGCCACGCACATGGTCGTGGGCGATGCGAACGATGCCTTCTCCGCCGCTATCGTCGATTTCCTACGAACCCATCACTCTTGCGATACGGCTCAACCACAGGGGACGAGGGAGCTATGATCGATCGAGAGCGCTTGCAGGAAATGCTGAATATCGCGCCGTTTCATCGATGGCTTGGGCTGGAGATTGCAACATGCTCCGACCAGGGAATCGCGATCACCATGCCATGGCGCGAAGAGATCGTGTCGAACCCTATGATTGGGTCGGCGCATGGAGGGATCCTGGCTTCACTGGTCGACCTCACCGGGCTTTATACTCTGCTTGCCGGGGGCGTCGCGGCGAGAGCGACGGCCGATCTGCATGTCGATTACCACCGTCCTGCAACCTCAGGACCTCTCACTGCTCACGGACAGATCGTGAAGATCGGGCGACAGATTTCGGTGGCGGAAACCCGGGTTCTCGAGCCCGACGACAAGTTGGTCGCCAGCGGCAGGGGCGCCTACTTCTCGTCAACCGGATCACTTGATCAGCGCGGCGGGACTATTGATCTCGAACAGGCTCTTGCCACCCAAGGCCCAGCGACTTCTGCAGCGCGATCCACGCCAGCGTAAGGGCACCTTTTGCCCGGACGAGGTCTGCTGAGGCCTGCTGCTGTTCTCGCAGGGCCCGGTTGAGGTCAGCCTTCGAGATCGCTCCTGCGGCAAAACGTTGGCGGTTCAGGTCCGCCGCGCCGTCAGCCTGCTTCTTGATTTGCATACTGGCAGCGAGCGCCACACGCTGCTGGCCGAAGCGAGCCAAGGCACGTTCGGCGTCTTGCAGTGCCAGAAGCACCGTCTGCTGGTAATTGGCGACTGCTTCGTTGCGCGCCGCCCCGGCTTGGTCGATCGCAGCGTCTACCCTGCCGAAATCCAGAAAATTCCACTGGAGGCGTGGGATCGCGAGTGCGGAGAAATCGCCGACATCGACAACGTCGTCCAACGAGGATCCGCCGAGGCCCAGGATCCCCGTGAAGGACAATTTCGGGAACCGCGCCGCCTCGGCCACCCCGATCCGCGCCGTCGACGCGGCAAGAGACCGTTCGGCCGCCCTTATGTCAGGCCGACGCGCCACCAGGCTTGCCGGATCGCCGATCGCGACCTGCTCTGGCGGCATGGGAATGGAATGCGCAGTCGTGAGCGCTGCATCAACTGATCCCGGCACCTGTCCGGTCAGTATAGCGAGTGCATCAGACAGGACTGCGATATCCGCTTCAGCTTCGGCAAGTTGTGACTTGAGCATCTCCAGTTCGGCATTCGCGGTGCCTACCGGGAAAAGCGGCAATGCACCGCGCTGATAGCGTTGGTATGTCAGCGCCAGGATCTCTTCCTGCAACGAAATCTGCGCCTCAAATTGCTCTGCGCGGAATTGGGCCTCCCGCAAATTGACGTAGGTGCTGGCCACTTGGGCAGTCAACTGGACCTTTGCGTCCTCTGCATTGGCCACCGTTGCAGCAGCTTGGGCATTGCTGGCTTCAATGCGCCTGCGCGAGCCACCGGCGAACTCCAGCTCCCAGTTGGCGTTAAGGCCCACATTGAAAAAGCTGAGCGAGTCATCGGTTTCTGCGTCGGAATTGGTTTGCTCTGACGGGGGGGCGCCCCGCCTTGAATGTCGAGACCACGAAGCCGGCCCTGCACGGTGGTGGCCTGTGCCCCAAGCGATGGCATTCGACCCGCACGGTCTTGCCTGATGGATGCCCGTGCCTGGGCAATGCGCGCCTGCGCTGCGGCGAGCGAAGGGTTGCCGGACAGCGCAGCCTCCACCAGCCGCGTCAACTCGGGATCGCCGAGCAGCAGCCACCATTGAGCGACAACCGGATCAGATGCGCTCACATCACTGCCAGCGCGCACAAAGCGAGTGCCCGTGTCTGCTGACACAACTTCCGGGGGGCCTGCATAATCGGGCCCAGCCGTGCATCCAGCTAGCAAGGCGATAGTGATAATCGGAGGTAGCAAGTGGCGCATAATCTCGGGCTCAGTGCATCGAAAGGGAGACATTTTCCGGAAGCGGCTTGAGGAACAGAACAAGCGGGACTGTCGCGAGTGTGAGAAGTCCCATCACCAGAAAGACATCATTGTAGGTCATGATGAACGCTTCGCGCTGGAGAGTGCCGCCGAGTGCCGCCATCGCTCGTTCCATATCGCCCAAGCTTCGCGCCAGTCCGTCGAGATAGGTCTGCAGCGAAACGCTGTTCGCATTCAGCGTTTCTTCCATGCGCCTCGTATGGTGCCAAATTCGCTGGTCCTGGAACGAAGCGAGGGCCGAGAGGGCGAATGATCCGCCAAGATTGCGGGCCGCGTTGAAAATGCCCGAGGCATCGCCCGCGTCTTCCTTGGCCACCGACGCAACCGTTGCCTGATTCAGGAACATCATCGCAAGTATCATTCCGGCCCCGCGGATAAGCTGACTTTCAGTGAAGACAGCGCCGCCGGATTCGGCGGTCAGACTCGTGCTGACAAAGCAGCTGATCGCCATCAGCAGCATTCCGGTGCCGACGGCAATGCGGATGTCCACCTTGCGGATCATCAGGGGCAGAACCGGCATCAGGAGAAAGGCCGGGACACCCATCCAGAAGATGACCAGTCCCGTCTGAAAAGCATTATAGTCAGAGATGATCGCCAGAAACTGCGGAATGACATAGGTCGAACCATACATCACCATGCCCAGGGCGAGCGCCATGATCGCGACGCTGGCGAACTGTCGATTGAACAGGAGCTGCAACTTCAAGACNGGCTTGCGTGCCTTCACCTGTCCGTAAATCAAACAGGCAAAGCCGATAATGGTCACCACCGTTAGCCAGCGAATGAGTGAGGACTCGAACCATTCCTCACGGTGCCCTTCCTCGAGTACAACAGTCAGACCGCCCAGTCCGAGGATCAGCCCGAGAATGCCAGCCCAATCGGCGTCCGTGAGATATTCCCACTTGGGCTTCTCGTGAGGCAGCCCGATAAACAGCAAGAGCAGCAGGATTGCGCAGACTGGCACATTGACGAAAAAGGCATAGTGCCAGCTCAGGTTCTCGGTCAGCCAGCCGCCGATCAATGGCCCCATCACGGGGCCAAGAACCACAGTCATGCCGAACAGGGCCATTCCGATTGGCTGTTGGTGCGGCGGNAATCGTTTAGCCACAATAGTCATTGCGGTCGGAATGAGGACTCCGCCCGTGAATCCCTGACCCGTTCGGCCGATGATCATGGTCGTAAGGTCGGTTGCAATCCCGCATAGCACCGAAAATGCGGTGAACGCGCTAACCGCGATGATGAGGAGGGTTCGCAGACCGAACAGCCGTTCGAGCCAAGCGCTCAGCGGAATGACGACGATTTCAGCAACGAGAAATGACGTAGCAATCCAGGTGCCTTCGGCGCCTGTGGCACCGATCTCGCCCTGAATGACGGGGAGTGCGGAATTGACGATTGATATGTCCAGCGTCGCGAGCATGGCGCCAAGCGCGCCCGCGGCCACAGCGACCCAGGCAGTCACGTCTGCGTTCTTTCGGCCCCCGGCCGGCCCGATCGAAGTGTCCTGCGCTGCCAGTATCTCGGTCATTGAGTCCGACTCGAGATCTCTTCCAATTCGCCGGCAGCATTCCGGGTGTCGACCGTAGCCACTACCGACATGCCGGGAACGAGCAGACGCCGCACTTCAGGGGGAGCATCGATACCGATGCGGACGGGTATCCGTTGAACGATCTTGGTAAAGTTGCCGGTGGCATTTTCGGGGGGGAGGATGGAAAATTCCGCGCCCGTTCCCGGCGATATGCTGACCACTCGTCCCGCGATCTCAAGGTCGGGTAGGGCGTCAACTTCGAGCCTGACGCTTTGGCCGGCCCGGATCAGGCCGACCTGCGTTTCCTTGAAGTTTGCCGTCACGTAGATCGCCCTCACCGGAACCACCGTCATCAAACGTTGACCCGGTTGCACGAACTGGCCCACCCTCACCGAGAGATCGCCGACGCGGCCGGCCTTGCTGGCGCGCAGCAAGGTCGATTCAACCGTAAGGTCGGCTGTTTCCAGCTGAGCGCGAGCAGCGTCCGCCTGCGCCTGGGTCTGGTTGATCTGCTCGAACAGGGTCCCTCGGCGCGCGGTCGCGGCAGCCACCGCCGCCTGCGCGGCGACGAGTTCGGCCCGCGCTTGCCGCGCCTGCGCCTCATACTGGTCTAGCTTTTCCCGCGGTTCGGCTCCTGTCGCGGCAAGGGGCCGATATCGCGCCACCTGGTCGTTCGCGAGGTCCAGTGCTGCGCGCGCGGCGGCGAGTTGGCCCCGCGCCTGGCGAATGGCTGCATCCTGTTCGGCTACCTGAGAACGGATTGTGTCGGCACCGGCCAGGGTCGCAGCGATCTGTGCGCGCGCCTGTTGCGCTTGCGCCTGATAATCCCGCAGATCCAGTTGTACGAGGGCTCCGCCGNGAGCAACCTGCTCGTTCTNCCCCACGAAGACCTCTTCGACGTATCCCGCNACCTTGGAAGAGATAACGACGCTGTCGGCAGCGACATAGGCGTTATCGGTCGNCTGCATGTANTGTCCGTAGNTTACGTGCCGGTAGTACCACCAGATCCCGCCAAGCAGCACGGCAAGACCAACGANGATTAGCACGATGCGCAAGCCACGCCGCGATTGCGGTTTCGTTGGGGTTGTGCCCTCCTGCTCCGGTTGGTTGGAGTTATCGGTCATCTGACTCTTTCGGCAGCCTCAGTAAAAGGTGAACGCGTCTCGCGCCCTATGAGCCGTGAGNCAGATAGTAAAGGCATTTAGCAGTTTGCATTTGGGCATCCGAGGCTATCCGACTACACAGCGCTATGGATGAAAAACCAGATACCATGTCACGGTCTCAGCGTCGGCAGAAGGTCATCACCGATGATGACCGCATTCTCTATCTTATGGACGAGATCAGTCGCGGCGCGCGCAGAGTGTACGATGCGAGGGTCGCCAGGATCGGTCTCAATCAGACACAGTGGAGGATCATCGGACAACTTCTTCGCGATCCTGCCCTTACGCAGGCTGAAATCGCCAAGAAACTGGAACTGGAATCGGCGACCATCGGCCAGGCGGTTGCAGGTCTTTGCGCACGCGGGCTGATGAAAAGGCTTCGAGCTGAGACGGATCGGCGAGCGTGGCAGCTCATCCTCACGGAGCAGCTTGACGATCTGCTGCCCGAACTGAGAGGCTCCGCGGATAGGCTTCATGGTCTGCTTTGGCGCGACATTGCCGCCGACGAGAAGCNAACGTTGCAGCAGANTCTTGNAAGGGTATCGGAAAATCTGGACCAACTCCGGGCCGAGGCTGAGTAAAATCATGGCATCGCCCCCGGAAAAGCCTATCAGCAGCATCGCTCGCGCCGCGGAGATCGGCCAAATCCTAATGAGGCACGGCGCGAAGAATCTCGCCGGAGCCCTCGGATTTATTCCCTCTTCGAGCAATGTCATCGATCCTCGCGAATTTCNTCCGGCTGCAGTTGTGGCGTTCCTCCGTGACATCGGGCCAGTCGGCATAAAGCTGGGGCAACTCCTCGCCACCCGAAGCGATCTGTTTACCGAACACTGGATCACGGCATTCTCAACCCTGCACGATCAGGTGTCGTCAGTGCCCTTCGCAGATATCGAGCCCGTACTTGCTTCAAGCTGGGGTGAGGACTGGCGGAGCGACTTTGCGCAGTTCGACGAAAAGCCTTTGGCCTCTGCCTCCATAGCGCAAACCTATTCCGCCAGACTGCGGGACGGAAGCGAGGTCATCGTGAAGGTTCGGCGGCCAGGCGCTGCCGCTCGGATGGAGGCTGATGTGCGCCTCCTTATACGCCTTGCCGGGATCGTGGAAGCACGGTCGCCGGACATCGCGCGTTACCGGCCAGTCGAGTTTCTGCGGACCTTCGGCCGCAATCTTGCCTGGGAGATGGACCTCGCTGCGGAATCCCGAGCCTGCGAGCGGATCGGCGCATATCTCGATACCATCGGCGTCAGGACCCCGGCCATCCATTGGGAACTGACCGGGCTGCGGGTGAACGTTCAGGAACGCCTGTACGGCAGGCCCGCGTCTTCGCTGGGCAGCCCATCGGGCGACCCGCGGGTGACGGCTTTCGCTAAAAGCTATGCCAACGCTGTCCTGCGGATGATCATCCTGAACGGCGAATTTCACGGCGACCCCCATCCGGGTAACGTCTTCCTGATCGGCGAGCAGGATGTCGGCTTCATCGACTTCGGATCAGTCGGGACGCTCACCAAGGCCAGGCGCGACGAGATCGTCCGCCTCGTGCTTGCGATTGCTGGTGAGAAAACCAGCGATGTCGCGAATGTCCTGCTCGCATGGGCGGGGGAGCCGAAGGTGGATCGCGATGCGCTCGCGGTGGATCTGGATCAGTTGATCGGAGAGTT
>FUFK010044976.1_pt1 | contig 12476 bp, 15 predicted proteins | sample 1021851 | NCBI WGS metagenome assembly FUFK01 (sample SAMEA51879418, study PRJEB19060) | metagenome
AACTGCAACAATCTTTGGTGACATGGCTTCAGTCCAAGGTGTAACTAAGGCTGGAACAGTTGCAATCGGTGCTACAATGTTCGGACAAACATCTAAGGCATCTGCATGGTTCTTAAATGACCAAATCACTGCTGATAAGATTTACTTTAAGTATCAGCCTGGATATGGTAACGCTGGAATCGGTACTACTGGATTCGTAGATGGAGAAATCATCTGGTTCGGTGCTGGTGCTGAGGCGAGTTCTGGTGTTGGTTCAATTACAGTTGGAGCAGCAGCAAGTTCAGTCACTGGACAGAAAGGAACTATCATGGAAGTAGATAATATTTCATCAAGTCTACTGGTCGGTGACGCTATCGGATTTACAACCACACTCTATGGTGCAACTGATAGATTCTTCATTATTAACACTATAACGAACGTCGCGGCTGCGGTCACTTACCAAGCTTGGCAAGCTGGATCGACAGCGGGTGTTTCAACGGTATACTATAATCGTGCTACGTTGTCAATCTCACCAGAGAAAGGAACTGGTACATGGGATACTAGAGGTCTAGGATCTGGTAACGGTTCTTCAATCGAAGTTAGAACTCTGTTCTCACAGGCAAGACTAACAGGACATGACTTCCTCGCAGTTGGTACTGGTAACAAGACAGAAACTGGATATCCAAACGTTAACTTGGCAAACGTAATTCAAGGTAACGAGACTAACGTATTCGGGCCTGGTAAGGTGTTCTTCGTATCAACCGACCAAGGTGGTAACTTTAGAGTTGGAGACTTCTTCTCCGTTGACCAGTTGACTGGTCGTGCAACATTGGATGCTTCAGCGTTCAACTTATCTGGTTTGACAGAATTGAGACTTGGTTCTCTTGGAGGTCAGGTCGGTGAGGCGATCATCTGAATTCTCCTCTGACCCTGCAATGTCAGGTAACTCAAACAGTGCATGTCCTACAGAATTTGCTGTTAAGGGATTCGTCACTCGTGGTTCTATGGGTACAAAGGCAATGACACCTCCTGTAGGTACAACTGCTCAAAGACCTGGCGGTATCGATGATGAGTTCAACACTGGTGCGTTAAGATTCAACACAGACCATCGGTGCTCTTGAGTACTACAACGGTTCAGCATGGATTCAGCCTGGCGTTGAGTCATACAGCACAATCTCAACATCAACAAACGTTACTGCTGGTGGTAACTACTTTGTTAACACAAACGGTGGTGGTGTTACTGCAACACTCCCTGCATCTCCTGACTTGGGTGCTAAAATCACATTCTTCGATGTTGCTAAGACATTCGATAGTAATGCATTGACCGTCTCTCGTAATGGAAAACTAATACAAGGTGACTCTGCTAACCTAACTGTTAACACAGAGGGTGCAGCATTTAGCCTAGTATTCTCAGGTGATTCATATGGTTGGAGAATCTTCTCCATCTAATGTTTGACTATCTACATTATGATATTTTTTTACCACATTTCGAGTTAGTAAATGGCCAATTATAGATCATATCGACAAGTTAGATCCGATCAGATAACTGCTGGAAGTATTTCATCAGATAAACTGCAATCGGGTGTGGCTCCTAGATACTGCGTTAAACATATACATGGACATCCATGTTATTGTACACCTGGCTGTTGTTGTCTTTGGACAGTCCCTTCTGGGGTTGAAAAGATAACCTTTGAATTATGGGGTGCTGGAGGCAACGGACACGGTGCATGTTCATGTAACAGATGTCACCACTATCAAGGTGCTGCTGGAGGAACATATAATACAAAGACAATTTCTACCACTGGAGGTTGTCAATATCGTGTATGTGCTGGTGGAGTTTACAGATGTTGTTCCAGAAACTGTAATGGTTGCATAGGATGTGCTTCTTATGTAAATGGTTACAACTTAAGTAACTTCTGTGCTCAAGGAGGTGCAAGAGGTTGTGCAAACACTGACTGGTCAGTTGCTTGTACATCAAGAAACTTCTGTTGTGTATCGCCTGGTCAGTGGGGTGGAGACTTTGCAATGGCTCCTCACCAAGACGGTTTCTCAGGTCACTGGAACTGTCAGTGTGGCCCATCTATTACTACAGAATGTACATCTGGTGCTCCGTTCTTAACATCAAGTACAGAAAACCAAGCTGTTCACTGTTGGGCTCGTTGCGGTTGTTGGACTGCTCCATACGCAACTGGTGGAAAGGGTGGACAAACACAATACTGTGGTAGGTGTTGTGCTCAGGGTGGCCAAGGCGGCTCTGGAGTTGTAAGAATCACTTACGTCTAAAAAGGAAATCAATGGCAAGTTATTCATCATACAAAAAAGTTAATGGAGATCAGTTAGCTTCTAATAGTTTGAGTGCATCAAGCTTTAGTGACTCACCGAACTCATCTTATGGCGTAAAATGGTTTTACGGAATCATATGTCGTTGTTCGGCTGGTTGCTGTTGTAACTGGACAGTCCCAACAGGTGTTCAAAACATGTGGATTCAGGCTTGGGGTTCTGGAGGAAATGGATCTGGTGCATGTTCATGTAATAGATGCCATCACTTTTTAGGTGCTGGTGGAGGATATTACAATAGTAAAATGATTACCGTTACTGCTGGTAACAACTATACTGTCTGTGCTGGTGGAGTTTATCGATGTCTATCTAGAGAATGTACAGGATGCATAGGATGTTCTTCTTATGTAAATGGTGCAAACTTATCCAATTTCTGTGCCATTGGTGGTTGCAGAGGAATGGCAAATACTTCTTGGAGTACAAACTGTTCATCATTAAACACATGTTGTCGTGCTCCTGGCAACAACGGTGGAGACTTCGGAATTGGAAACCATGCTGGTGCTTGGTCTGCTTCTAGATACGATACATACAGAGGATGGTGTCATTGTTATCAACACGCTCATTCTCCAACATCTGCACCTCTAATCGGTACTTCAGTGTATCAGTCATTAAGAAGTTGCTGGATTCGTTGTGGTTGCTGGATCGTGCCTTACGGTCATGGTGGACAAAACGCAACAACTACTTATTGCGGTAATGGTCACTGTGGACAAGGTGGAACTGGTGGTGGCGGCCTAGTCAAAATTACATACTTCTAAAGGAAAGAAATGGCAAATTATTCATCCTATAAAAAAGTTGCTAACGATAGGATCGTTGACGGATCTATTCCATCATCGGCGGTTCAATCTGGATCTTTTTCTAACTGGTGTGTAAAATGGTTCTACGGACAAACTAACGTCTGCAACCCAGGCTGTTGTTGCAACTGGCAAGTACCAACAGGTACAACTCGAATGACTATCGAGGCTTGGGGTGCTGGAGGAAACGGACACGGAGAATGTAACTGTAACCGTTGTGGTAACTGGTTCGGTGCTGGTGGAGGTTTCTATAATACTAAAACTATTAGTACAACTGCTGGATGTCAATATACTGTATGTGCTGGTGGTACATATCGTTGTTGTTCCAGACAATGTACAGGATGTCATGGTTGTTCATCCTATGTAAATGGATATAACCTCTCAGGTTTCTGTGCTTTTGGTGGTAATAGAGGTTGTTATACTAACTCATGGTCTTCAAGTTGTTATACTCAGTTTGAGAGATGTTGTTTCAACCCTGGCGCAATGGGTGGAGATTTCGGAATGGGCAACCATGCTGGTGCATCATACAGGGCTGATGGTTGGAACTGTCACTGTTTCTATAACAATGATGCAATGCCTACAGGAGCTCCATTTATCGGAACTCTAGGTGTTAGTTACGGTGTAAGAAGATGTTGGATTCGTTGTGGTTGTTGGACTGTTCCATACGGACACGGTGGACAAGGTGCTATTACTGCATACTGTGGTAGTGGTCACTGTGGACAAGGTGGACAAGGTGGAGGAGGACTCGTTAAGATCACTTACGTCTAAACCGAACAAGAAAATTTTTCAAAAGAGGGTTATAAACCCTCTTTTTTTATAAATAGTCCCGAAGGAGTAAACCCGAATAAATCCGAAATGGCAACAAAAATTATCGAAAAGGCATGGAAGTTAAGTCTTCCGAACAGTTTCCTTGTTGATCACAGCTTCTCTGATGGTAAACAAAGAGACCAAACATATGACGGCCCAGACAAAATCTATCTACAGATTGGTGCAGATGGAAAAGAACATTATGGCCCTCTAACAGAAGACGACATTGCAGATGGTCGTCCAAGACCAGCTGACGTAGTTCAGTGGTATGAAGTAGATTGTTCAAGATCTGATCTACACACACTCATCTGTCAACTTAGAGGCCCTGTGGTCAATGAGAAAGAAGAGAGTCGTGACTTATCTGTAGATGTAGCGCACCCTGGCTCACCTGATTTATCAGCTGATGGATACGTTCAGTTCACATACGGTTCTGTGTTATATCCAGATGATATCTACAACGAAAATACTATCGTAGTTGCAAATCCAGGCAGTGCTGGCCCCGATGACATCTCAATTCAGGCATTTACTCCTAAAGAGAAAATAAATGGTGTAGATGAGGATAAAACATGGGATATGGTTAGATCTCATAGAAACATGGAGCTAGGAAATAGTGATGGTAAAGTAACAGAGGATATGCCTGATGATCTTAAGAATAAGTGGAAAACTTATCGTCAACAGTTAAGAGACCTCCCTGCAAAGATGCAAGCTGCAAATGTACATCCAAACATCGCAGACATGATGTTCCCAATGCAACCAGACCATGTAGATCCACCAACAGATCCTGCTGATGGTGATGGATCAGGAACTCCAGCATGGGCACCTCCAGGCTAATCAAAACATATATAAATTAATTCATCAAGATCCTCCTAATAAGGGGATCTTTTTTATTAAATGTTTGAAGCTAATCCTCTCAGTAATTATAATTTAACTGTAAAAAGAGTCTATGATCATTCTAAGAATAATGATCAAGGATTTATCTGGAGGAAAGTGTTTGTTGTAGATAATTTTTACACAAATCCAGATGAGGTAAGGGACTATGCCTTATCATGTGAACTTAAAGGTGGAAAGGAATATTGTGGAGCTTTAGTAGGAAAACGTGTTGTTGAAGATAGTCAGGAGATGATAGATAATCTTCGTCCAATATTCTCTACTCTCTGTAATCAAAAGGAATGGAATAATTTAGAATATGATGATACAGAGTTTCATTCAAAATGGGATAATATGAAATTCATGGTAAATCATACAACTCACGATGATATAATGGAAAGATTTACCGATACAGTTTACTGTTATACTCACCACAAGGATAACATAGGGTATAAATGGGCCGCTTTAGTATATTTGAACAAGGATGAAGAGTGTAATGGAGGTACAAATTTCTATAATTACATAGAAGATCATGCTTATGGTTACGATTACAATATAAAAAACGATATAATGTTTACAAGTGAGATGAAATATAATAGAATGGTATTGTATGAAGCCAGACATACTCATGGAGCAATTCTAGATAGGAAGATGTATAAACAACATCCTCGTCTGGCACAGGTATTTTTTATGTGACTATATAGTACAGGAATTATGAAAACTATGAGATCGAAGGCGTTTTTTATTAATGGTGGAGCGGGAAGAGTTATAAGTTCTATCCCTGCATTTGAAAAATATGCGGAGACAAATGACGATTTTATTATAGTGTGTGAAGGGGGTACAGATTTCTTCAAAGGACACCCAACACTAGATGGAAAGGCATACGATCACTGGCATAAAAATCTTTTCCAAGAACATATTAAAGATAGGGACTGTGTAAGTCCAGAACCATATAGAGTATGGCACTACTATAATCAAAAATGTAATTTGGCACAGGCCTATGACATGGAGATTAATGGTTTAGATGAACCAAGAGAACTACCTAAACCAAAAATTGAACTAAACAAAATGGAAGTTATTTCTGGGTACAATGTAGTACAGGAAATAAAATCAGTAACTAAAAAAGATAAAGTAATAGTTGTACAACCATTTGGTAGGTCTATAACTCAGTTAGGTGAATTTTTGGCAGATCCTTCATCAAGAAGTATGCCACTTACGGGTGTATGTGATATAATAAATCAACTTAAAAAAGATTATGCAGTAATTGTAATGAGTGAATTTCATTTCTCAGTAGAAGAGAATGAAGAAAATACTAAATTCCCTATTGCTAGACCACAAATATCAGACATGAGAGTATGGGCTGCAGTTATTGAAGTTGCAGATCATTTCTTGGGATGCGATAGTATGGGTCAACATATGGCAAGAGCTCTTGATAAGACTGCTACTGTAGTAGTTGGTTCGACATCAATCNANAAAATATTAGTTATCCTGGCCATAAAGATTTTGATATCATTGATGTTGGAGATGGTCGTAGAGAATATGCACCAATCAGAATAACTCAAGATGAAAGAGTTGACAGATTCAATGATCAATCTATGGAACTTGACAAAAATCAAATCAAACAGATTATAGAATCTTGTAGGAAAAGATTAGGTAAACCCAGAGCATTTACAGGCACATTTGTTCCTGTTCAACAAGAATCATCATCATGTTCTACTCCAACACCAACGCAAGAAATGCCTAAACCAGATGCTTACCAACTTGCTAGTGGTGGAAAGAGAGAACCATTAGGAACAACTCCAATGAATACTGGTGCTCCTAAACCAACATTTACTTTGAACAAACCAAAACCAAAACAGAACAAAGGATTTAAAAATCTGTTAAAATCGGATAAACCAANAATCGATATTGAAACAAAATAATGACTCAATGGATTGCAGCAATCGCCAGAGGACATAACTCTGGAGTTTGTTTACTTAAAGATGGTGAACTTGTTTTAGCTATAGAAGAGGAGAGACTATCAAGAAAAAAATATGATGGAGGCCCTATGGCTTCTATGATTAAGATATTAGATTATACTGATACCTTAGATTATCTTGTGATTGCACATACGCAACCATTAGAACAAGCTGGATCAAACGATTTCACTGGTGAACCTATTTACGTTGCTCTTGCAAGAAAGCTAGGTTTGATTGATCGTAAAGCAGACATTTACAAACACCCACAAGTAGTAGATTATAGTCATATTCATCATAAACTCCATTCATCTTGTGCATTTTATAGATCAGGATTTAAGAGTGCCGTATCTGTCATAGTAGATGGTGCTGGGTCATTTATTCCAATGCATATTGATGGAGAAGATGTAATGACATGGGAGTTAGAAACTATAATAAAATGTAATTATCCAGATAACTTTAAAACTCTATACAAACATCAAGGAGGTAGAGGGCCTTGGGGCTCTGAAAAGATGCTTGGGTTTACATCTAAGAGAGAAGATGAAGAAGGAACTCATGAGTTTATATTAGATGATTCTGCTGGCATAGTAAAGGCATATGAAGCTGTAACTCAATATTGTGGTTGGGCTCCAATTGAAGCTGGTAAAACTATGGGACTGTTTCCATATGGACAACAAAACTTAAATATACCTGACATCTATACTGATTACGATGGCATGAGTGATTGGTCTACAACTAACAGAGATTTGATTGTACCAACTTACCCTAATGGTGCAGTTGTAAATCAAGGTAGATTTACAGAACTCAGAAATCCACCAGATTTAAAAAAGACAGATGATTTAACTCAACTACAAAGTCGTAGAGATATGGCATATGCCATTCAGACAGAATCAGAACAAATGGTATTGGATTTGATTCGTAAGGCGGTAAAAATGAGTGGAGAAAAGAATGTTGTTCTNTCTGGTGGATATGGATTAAANTGTGTTGCAAANTATTGGTATCTNGAACANTTAAAAGNTGANGGTATNAATCTATTTGTGGAACCAGTAAGTAATGATGCTGGAACGGCNATNGGTGCTGCATANTGGCANTANCANAAAGTAANNAAANATANGNANGTTNANCCANNNATNACNGATNTATANTATGGNCCTNNNNATGANTATGATANNGANTATATTANAGANCTNGCNAATTATTATGATGCAACTAGAATNTTTGAAGCTNNNCATGNAGATGCNGTNGATNTAATTNCTAANAAAAATATTGTTGCAATGTTNCAAGGTANATCNGANNCAGGNCCTCGTGCATTNGGNAATAGATCTATCATGTATGATCCNAGAGATCCAAANGGNAANGATCATGTNAATNCNNTNAAACGTCGTGAATACTTCAGACCTTTTGCTGGATCAATATTGAAAGAACATGTACATGAATGGTTCGATCTTCGTGGTATGGATGAGACACCGTTTATGATGTATGCTGTTAGGTGTCAAGAAGGAATCAAAGAAAAGATTCCAGCAATTATTCATGTTGATGATACATGTAGAATCCAAACAGTTACAGAAGATGTCAACCCTCACTACTATAATCTAATCAAGACTTGGTATGATAAGACAGGATGCCCTATTATCTTTAATACATCCTTCAACCTAGGCGGAGAACCTCTTGTAGAGACCCTAGACGACGCTCTGAGGACTCTTGCAAATAGTTTGATAGAATACCTCTATCTACCTGAGTACGGTCTTATGATCGAAATAAAGAACTGATGAGAGAAATAAAAGAATACGCATATCCATATCAAGAAAATAACTCTGAATTGATGGTGTCCATTCTTAATTCTCAAAGTATTACAACAGAAAGTTATACAGAAAGATCAGAGAATTGTCACATAGCAAAAGGAGTTGAAAGTTCACTAGCAGTTCAAAGATTTATAAAGTGGATAGAAGAGACAACAGATACTACATTAGAAGATATATGGGGAGTTTGGTATCGTGATGGTGGTGGTATAAAATGGCATACACATGTGGGAGATTTTAGATACTCATTTGTTTATTACATACAGGTGCCAGAAAATAGTTCATCAATAATTTTTAGTGAAGATCCAGAGAAAGGCGAACAGACTACAATGTATCCGAACCAAGGTATTTGTATGATATGGGATAGTGATCTTCCACATTGCGTTCCTCCTAGTAATCACAAAGGTAGATGTGTTTTGTCTGGTAATCTAATATGAAGTTTGAAGTTTACGATGATTTTATATCACCAACATATCAAAATATACTAGAGAGTTTGCTCTCTGATTATAATACTAGGTGGTCATATCAACCACACATGGATTATGGTGAACGTGGAGCTCCACAATTTTTAATTGGCGTATTAGATAATGGAAATGTAGGAGATCAAATGCTACACTTTGCTCTTCTAGGTTTGGTTAGTAAGATCATAGATGAACAATTACCAAACTGTATTAATACTAGAATAAGAGCAATACTACAGACTCCTCTAGTTGATCCACCAAAGCATTATATTCCCCATACTGACGATAGAGGATCTGAATTTTGGAGTGCTATTTACTATGTAAATGATGCTACAGGTGACACATATCTGTTTGATAAAAAGACAGATGATGTTGATAATCCAATAGATTGGAGGTGGAATCATAGTGATTCGGTATCTCCTAAAAAAGGAAGATTAATAATATTTCCTTCTCAAAATTTTCATGCTGGTTCACCACCCAAATCTGATAGAAGGATGTTACTCAATTTTAATTTTGCCAAAAGATGAAAAGAATTAAAAGACTAGTTATTGTTGGTGGCGGAACTGCTGGATGGATTACTGCATCATGGTTTGCTCGTAGATGGGGAAAGATGATGGAAGTAGTTGTAATTGATAAATCAGAACCAGAGAGAGTAGGTGTGGGTGAGGCAACTCTTTTGAGTTTTCCAAATGTCATGAAGATGATGGGATATAAACCTACAGATTGGTTGGAAGAAATAGATGCAACATTCAAAGCGGGTATTTTATTTCCAGGCTGGGGTAAAGAAGATAAAACAATATGGCATCCATTTTCATTTACAAGTGTAGGTGATTCTAAAACACCTTTGTATGATCTATGGTCATCATTTCAAGATGAGTATGATCTTAAAAAAATATCTCCAATGTATGTTTCTTCTATGGCTAATAGAATTGAAACAGAGTACACACATGATTCTTATGCTTTTCAAATTGATTGTGGTAAACTTGTAGGATTTTTACAGAAAAATACAATACCTTATCTTAAAGAATATATTCAATCTGATGTTGTAGATATTATTAGAGATGGTCAAGCAGATGATATAACATGTTCTGGTATTAAACATCTAGTGTTAGATGATGGATCAAAAATTACTGGTGATCTATTCATAGATTGTACTGGTTGGAAACAGATGCTTATAGGAAAGAGGAATGTAGATTGTAGTGATAGATTGTTTATAAATTCTGCTCTGGCTGCAAGAGTAGAGTATAAAGATATTAGTGAACAACATCCATATACTGCCTGTCCAGCACAGGAACATGGTTGGATATGGAAGATTCCTACTCGATCTAGAATAGGTACAGGATATTGTTTCAATAAAGATATTACTGACCCAGATAAAGTTGCACAGTCTTTCTCAGAACATTGGAACGGCAGAATTAAACCAGATGATATGAGATTATTAGATTGGAAACCACAATATGCTAGTAGATTCTGGAGGGGTAATGTTGTTCCTATTGGTCTTTCTGCTGGGTTCATTGAACCTCTAGAGAGTACAGGACTTGCACTAATGATAAGAGGTGTCGAGTATCTAGAAGAATCAATTTATGGATGTAGTTATAATTGTAAAGTAGATCCACCTTTCTACCATACTAAGATGAGAGCTAGTTTTGAAACGGCTGTAGATTATGTTAGTATGCACTATTCATATACAGAGAGGAAAGGAAAATTCTGGGATTTTGTTAGATCTAAATACAAAAAAACTCCTTCACAAATTTTCTTTGAAGAGGAGATTCAGAACCCATATAAACAGACAGTGCAAACTGGGAGGGTAGGTTCTTTCTTTGATGGTACTAACTGGCAAGTCTGGTTATTACAACTGATGACTGACAAAATTAATCCAAAAGAATATTGGAAAAAAGATGTGAGTTGTGTGCCGAGACTTAAAAATTTCGTGTATAACACATTACCAGATAATCAGAAAAACTCAGTTCCTCATAATGAATACCTCTCGCACATATATACACTTAAATGAAAAGAAGAATAGTATGGTGTAACGGAACATTTGATATCCTACACCCAGGCCACATAGAATTATTTAAAGTAGGGAAGTCTCTGGGGGATAAACTCATAGTAGCAACAGATACGGATGAAAAGATACGTCAAGATAAAGGTGAGTCTAAGCCCATCAATAATCTTTGTGACAGAATTTCGATGTTACAAGCGATAAAATATATTGATGAAGTATTTTATTTTAATGACAGAAAAGAATTAGAAGGGTTGATAGAATTGTATTCACCTGATATACTATTACTAGGTGATGACTGGAGAGGAGGAGACATAGTTGGTGTTCAATATGCCAGAGAAGTCAGGTTCCTACCTCGCCTAAATTATTCAACAACTGATATCATAAAGAGGATTCGTGACTAACGTAATTGTCATAGGTGATAAGTGTACAGATAAGTATGTCTTTGGTGAAACTACTAGGCTCAGTCCAGAACAACCTGTCCCTGTTCTAGATCAAACTAGAATAGAAGAGAGGCCAGGCATGGCTGCAAACACTGAATTGAATCTAAAGGCGTTTGGTATTAATACTGTTCTACTTTCACAGAGGGAACAGATAACTAAAACAAGATTCATAGATACAAATAGTGGTTATCAGTTGATGCGTTTGGATGAAACTCCAAANGTGGGTAGNATTGCAAATGCTGAATTGAAAATGGCAATGNTGCACATGAATCCTNATGCGATTGTTATTTCAGATTATGACAAAGGATACCTTAATNATGATGACTTATGGCATCTGTGTCANAATTTTAACAGACCAGTATTCGTGGACACCAAGAAGCGTAGACTTTTCCATAAAGATAATGTATTCTGGAAAATAAACAAGAAAGAATATGATCTCTTGGACAAAGATCATTTACCCAATGACACTCATCTTATTGTTACTTTGGGAAGCCGTGGTGTTATGTGGAATGGACTACAATTTCAACCACAATTAGTCAAAGTGTTTGATGTTTGCGGTGCTGGAGATACATTTTTAGCTGCTTTAGTTTACGAGTTTCTAAAAACATCCAACATGCAGAAGTCTATTGATTTAGCAAATAGAGCTGCTGCTATTTCAGTAACGCACCCTGGCGCTTACTATCTTAACAAACAGGACATAGAATCATTATACGGAGGAATCGATGGACAAACTGGCACTCAGCACAGCGGATCTAATGCACATGAGATTGCAAGCGTGGTTGCGTGAACATACATGTGAAGACATTGCATACTTGGGAGAAAAGGAAGATAATAAAGGCGAGATGAAGCATCTCTATCGTATAGGTGAACATGAAGTATTTCATGATATGATTCACGAATTAGAAATGGTAGAAGTTGAAGATGATGAAGAGTGATAGAATATATTTTTAGAGTAAAGGGATCTGATATTTTCTATACACCAGAAACAAATGGAGGTGGAGATCATTTTTTTCCAGAATACTTAGAGTTAGTTAC
>FUFK010046528.1_pt1 | contig 12472 bp, 12 predicted proteins | sample 1021851 | NCBI WGS metagenome assembly FUFK01 (sample SAMEA51879418, study PRJEB19060) | metagenome
TTCGCAGTGCTACTAGGCTATTTGGAAAAGGGTAGTCCTAGTGTCGAAGTGGAGTTTGCACGAGAGAACTACAGAAGAACAAGCGAGGATAAATCGTGGCAGAAGTAACAATGGAAAGATTTCTACGGTGGAAAATACTACCACGTCTGATGATGCTTGGGATGTCCTTATCCGCTTGGCGGGTAGTGGAATGGTTCATGTCGCTACCAGACCCGACAAGTCAACAAGCAGCACTGGTGAGTGTAGTCACGGGGGCCATGACAGGTGCATTTGCGGTGTGGATGGGGCATGAGAAATGAAATATCGTAGAGAAGATTTTATTGAAAAACTGATTAAACATGAGGGTCTACGCCTTCAAGTATATAAAGATTCACTAGGAATTGATACCATTGGTATTGGACGTAACCTAGAAGACCGTGGCATTACGCCAGCAGAACTGGAGTGGATGGATATCCCTAATATGGCAGTTGTTCATACTATGGGTATCACCGAAGCTGATGCCATGTATCTAGCAGGGAATGACGTACAGATCGTTGAGGAAGAACTTGTTCGGGCGCACCCTTGCGTTAACAAGCTAGACGCTGTACGTCAACTTGTAGTCATGGACATGGCATTTAATATGGGTGTNCCANGNCTNTGTAANTTTAAAAAAATGTGGGCGGCTATTGAAAATGAAGATTATCAAACTGCAGCAAAAGAAATGCTTGACAGCAGGTGGGCAGTTCAGGTAAAATCTCGTAGTACAAAATTAGCCCATGCCATGCATCACGGAGAGTTTAGTGGCTAGACAACTAACAGCAAAACAACAAGTATTTTTAAATGTTCTTTTTGATGAAGCAGCAGGTAGTGTAACTCTTGCAAAAAAGATTGCAGGATATTCTGATAGCACTTCTACATCTGAAATTGTAAAAGGTCTTAAAGAAGAAATCCTAGAAGCCACACAACTATACATGGCACGTAATGCACCACAGGCTGCAGTCGCTATGGCAGGTGCTTTGATGGACCCTACAGAGTTAGGTATTCGTGATAAAATGGTTGCCGCAAAAGAACTGCTTGACCGCACAGGTCTAGTAAAGACAGAGAAGATGCAAGTAGAAGCAAGTGGCGGTGTAATGCTTATGCCACCTAAAGCTGTTGTGGAAGACGATGAGTAGAAGCATAGGCAAGTGGAAACTACCACAGCCAACAGATATTAAAGAACAAAACGAATGGATACAGATACCTCGCATTGCAAGGACTGTGCCTTTTGGATACAAAAAGAACGAACAAGACCCCGACATTCTTGACCCAATANCAACAGANNTAGATTTACTAGANAAGGCACGTAGCCANGTAAATCAATATAGTTATCGTGAAGTAGCTAACTGGCTTAGTACAAACACAGGCAGATACATATCTCACGTAGGATTAAGGAAGCGGTTACTAAATGAGCGACAGCGTAAGAACCAAGCTAAAAGCCTCCTCAAGTGGGCAGAGTATGCGGAAACGGCGATCTCCAAAGCAAAGATACTCCAAGAAGAAAGAACAGGCGCAGCCAAAGCAGAGGGTTAGTATAGAAGAAATAGCAGCTACAGAGTATGATACATCTGTAGAAGAACATGCTAATATATTATTTAAACCTAACCCCGGACCACAGACTGACTTTCTAGCCGCAGCAGAACGAGAAGTACTATACGGTGGAAGTGCTGGTGGAGGTAAATCCTACGCTATGCTGTCAGACCCACTACGTTACATGGGGCATCCCGCATTTAGTGGATTGCTCTTGCGACATACAACAGAAGAACTAAGAGAACTAGTATTTAAGTCGCAGGAGTTGTACCCAAAAATCTGGCCCGGTATTAAGTGGTCAGAGCGAAAGATGCAGTGGACTGCACCATCTGGCGCAAGGTTGTGGATGTCATACCTCGACAGAGATGATGATGTCTTGCGTTATCAGGGTCTAGCGTTTAGCTGGATAGGGTTTGACGAATTGACCCAATGGGCCACACCATATGCATGGAATTACATGCGGTCACGTCTACGGTCCACTGCAGCAGACTTGCCAATTTTTATGAGGGCTACGACTAACCCCGGCGGTAGAGGTCATCATTGGGTCAAGAAAATGTTCATCGACCCTGCAGTATATAATAGAGCATTCGATGCAACAGATATTGAAACAGGAGAAGTCTTGCGGTATCCCGCAGGACATGCAAAGGCTGGTAGACCTTTATTCAAAAGGAGGTTTATCCCAGCAAGACTATCTGACAATCCTTATCTGGCAGAGTCGGGTGACTACGAAGCAATGCTTTTATCTATGCCAGAGCAACAACGGCGGCAGTTACTAGATGGTGATTGGGATATTAAAGAAGGCGCAGCATTTACAGAGTTTGATCGTAGTATTCATGTTGTTGAGCCTTTTGATATACCTAACAACTGGGTTAAGTTTAGGGCTTGCGATTATGGTTACGGGAGTAAGTCTGGCGTTCTTTGGTTTGCAGTTGCTCCCGATGAACAACTTATTGTCTACAGAGAACTGTACGTTAGTAAAGTACTTGCCACCGACTTGGCAGAAATGGTAATGGATTTAGAAGCGGGTGATGGTAACATTAAGTATGGTGTTTTAGATAGTAGTCTTTGGCATAAGCGTGGTGATACTGGACCATCTCTGGCAGAACAGATGATAAGTAAGGGATGTCGTTGGCGACCATCTGACAGAAGCCGTGGTAGTCGTGTAGCAGGTAAAAACGAAATACATAGACGACTACAAGTAGATGAATTTACAGAGGAGCCTAGACTTGTATTCTTTGATAGCTGCACAAATACAATATCACAGTTACCAGCCATCCCGCTGGACAAGAAAAATCCAGAAGACATTGATACACATAGTGAAGACCACTTGTATGATGCGTTGAGATATGGTATAATGTCCAGACCAAGGTTTAGTATATTTGATTTTAATACAGGGCATGGCCCACAAAATAGTATGCCTATTGCAGACAGCACCTTTGGGTATTAAGGAAACACCATGAACGAAGATGAAATTATGATTGAAGATGATGCAATTGCATTGGAAGATACAGAAGATTCTGTCACTGAAGATAGTGATGTATCGGGCATTATTCCTTTTGTTGTAGATAGGTATTCACGATCAGAGGACTATCGTTATCAAGATGAAGAGCGTTGGTTACGTGCCTATCGTAACTACCGTGGTTTGTATGGACCTGACGTGCAGTTTACAGAAGCAGAAAAGTCTCGCGTATTTATTAAAGTAACAAAGACAAAAACGCTGGCAGCTTACGGGCAAATTGTAGATGTCCTGTTTGCAAATCAGCGTTTTCCTTTATCTGTAGAACCTACAGAATTACCAGAGGGAGTTGTAGAAGATGTTAGTTTTGACCCGAAAGAACCAGAAGAATTGCGTGGAGAAACTGCACTATCCACTAGCCCATATGGTTTTGCAGGTGACGGTAATGATTTAGAGCCGGGTGCTACTGCACAAACATTACAAGAAAAGTTAGGTGTAGTACAAAACAAATTAGAGCCTGTTCAAGACAAATTAAAAGAAGGTCCGGGTAAAACACCAACAGCAATTACATTTAGTCCAGCTATGATTGCGGCTAAAAAAATGCAAAAAAAAATTCATGACCAGCTTGAGGAGTCTGGTGCATCTAAGCATTTGCGTAACGCTGCATTTGAGATGGCATTGTTTGGCACAGGCGTAATGAAAGGCCCGTTTGCTACAGATAAAGAATATCCTAATTGGGGAGATGATGGTGAATATAGCCCAATGTTTAAAACCGTTCCACAAGTTGAACATGTATCATGTTGGGATTTTTATCCAGACCCTGATGCGAATAACATGGACGAAGCGCAATACGTAATTCAAAGACATAAAATGTCACGTTCACAGTTGCGTAGTTTAAAGAAACGCCCATATTTTCGTGATGCAGTAATTGACGAATGTATTATGATTGGTGAAAACTATACTAAAAAGTATTGGGAAGATGACCTATCTGACTACGCACCAGAGCATGGTATTGATCGTTTTGAAGTTCTTGAATATTGGGGTATGGTCGATACCGAAATGGTTTTAGATCAAGGAGTAGAAATACCAGACGAGTTACAAGACTTTGACGAATTACAAGCAAACATTTGGATATGTAATAATAAACTTATTCGCATGGTGCTTAATCCATTTAAGCCTAGCAAGATTCCGTATCACGCTGCACCCTATGAACTAAACCCATACTCATTCTTTGGTATTGGTATTGCAGAAAATATGGACGATACACAGACATTGATGAACGGCTTTATGCGTATGGCTGTTGATAACGCTGTGCTGTCAGGCAACTTGATTGTAGAGGTAGACGAAACAAACCTTGTGCCGGGTCAAGACTTGTCACTGTATCCGGGCAAGATATTCCGTAGGCAGGGTGGCGCACCGGGTCAAGCTATCTTTGGCACTAAGTTTCCTAATGTGTCACAAGAAAACATGATGCTGTTTGATAAAGCACGTGTGCTTGCAGATGAAAGCACAGGCTTTCCGTCTTTTGCACATGGGCAAACAGGTGTAACAGGTGTGGGTCGTACTGCATCTGGCATATCTATGCTCATGGGTGCAGCACAGGGTAGCACCAAAACAGTTATTAAAAATGTAGATGACTATTTGCTGCGCCCACTAGGCGAAGGTTTCTTCCGCTTTAATATGCAGTTTGACTTTGATAAAGAAATTAAAGGTGACCTAGAAGTTAAGGCACGTGGAACAGAAAGTCTTATGGCTAATGAAGTACGTAGCCAGCGTCTGATGCAGTTCTTGCAGATTGCAAGCAGCCCAGCACTTGCACCTTTTGCTAAGTTCCAGTATGTAATCCGTGAGATTGCAAAGTCTATGGATTTAGACCCCGACAAAGTGACCAACAATATGGATGAAGCCGCACTACAGGCAGAGATTATGAAGGGGTTTCAACAGGAACTGCCGCAACCGGGGCCACAAGGCCCACAGGCAGCAGCTAACCCTCTTGACCCTACAGGTGCAGGTGGCGGCACAATAGGCACTGGACAGGCTCCTGTGCCGGGTGAACAAGGATTTAGTGGAAATGGACAAGTACAAGCACCGCAAGCAGGTGGTCAGCAAACTCAAGCCAATGACGAACAGCAACTCCCAATGGGAAGCGTTCAATAATTACATAGATATTCTTATAGAAGATCAACATGTGGCTATGGAACAAGCGGAACATACTACTATAGTATATAGATGTCAAGGGGCTGTATTAGCTTTGCGTAGATTAAAATCATTACGGGATGAAATAAATAATGGCTGAAGAATATTTTGGTAAATCTTTAGATACCATAAAACGTGCTATTGCCGCACATGAACTTCAAGGTTATGAAGACCTTGGACCATACATTTTTACAAAAGTTAGTAAAACAAAAGTTGGAGACTCTTCATCTGCATTTGGTCCGGGTCAAATAACAGGTAAAACCATTGAAGATTTAATGGCACGATACCCTAAACAATTTACAGGTGAATTTAAAAACTATGCTTTAAGCATGATAAGTCAAGGTAAAAATAAATTAAATATAGATTACTACAAAAGTTTATACGCAGATGGAAAACCAGTAAAAACAACAAAAGTTGATAGAAAAATTTTTGGTCCTTTAGGTAAAGGCAACATATCTAAAGAGATGCACGATAAAAATTATGATAAGCTATGGACTCTTACTATTAAAGACAAAGCAAGGGCTGCAAAAAATTTAGATGAGTTATTGCAAAACTATCATGGGGATGCAAAAAATCCAAAAAATAATATTGCTTACTCAAGTAAGGTGCAAGAAAAATTTGATTTGTTAGAAAAGCTACCTCCTTTGGGCATAAGGATACCCGATGCACGTAAGACTGTAAAAAGTCCTTTTACCACTGATAAAGATATTACTTTGCCTGAACCTAAATCTAAACTTAATCTTGAACAAACAATAGATCAAGAGGGGCCAATAACAGATACAGGTGAAGATATTCCTGTGCCTGAAGATATGAAACCTACACTTGAAGATCGTGTAATTGAAGTACCCGAAAAAAAAAGTATGTATGAACGAGTAAAGCCGTATATTCCTGTACTACGGCATTTAAATGAAGGTGGAGCAATACCAATGAAAAGACAAATGGAAATGTTTGATGAAGGTGGTTTGTCCACAGACGAAGATTTTAAGGAAGACTTAGAAGGCACATTTGAGATTACTCCTGAAATGCAAGAACGCATAGATGAAATGACTAAAGAAGAACGTGATGCTTTACGTAAAAAACTTGTTGCAGATGCAATGGAGCGTATGCTTTTTAAGTCACCAGAAAAAATGGATAGTTCAAAATTTATACAACAGTACAATGAGGGTGGCCTTGAACAAGACGGTGGCACTGTAGACCCTGTGTCTGGCAATGATGTACCACCGGGTTCGTCACAAAAAGAAGTGCGCGATGATATTCCAGCACAGTTAAGTGAGGGAGAGTTTGTATTTCCTGCCGATGTAGTGCGTTACATTGGTCTTGAGAAACTTATGCAAATGCGTCAAGAAGCCAAGATGGGCCTCAAGATGATGGAAGAGATGGGTCAGATGGGCAATAGTGATCAAGCTACTATGCCAGATGATTTACCTTTTGATATAAATGATCTTGACATAGACGATGAAATAGACGATAATACACAAAACTTTAACGTAGGTGGTATGCCCATGCCTAATCAACAAGCAGGAGTATTTTACACACCAAGTACGTCAGGCATTGCAACATCTCCTGTGCAAGCAGCATCAGCACAGTATCAACCTGATATAGCAGAAACAGTACGTCCACAACAAGCACCTGTACCTACATATCAACCAAGAGAAATTCCAGAGTATGTTCCTTTTATTGGGGGTGGCGCACCAAACGTGGAGCAAGAAACACGGCAGTTTATTAATGATGAGGGTAATATAATTAATGTCATATATAATAAAGCCACAGGTGAACCTCTCAATGAAGCAGAAAAAGCTAAGATAACAGAGGGGTACAGACCATATGATCCTAATGCACCAAAGGTAGAAGATACTACTGTAACACCTACAACTCCACAGACTACTAGTGTTCGCATGGAAGATGCAGATAGTCAATCAAGACAAGAAGAACGTGCTAGAAAAGAAGAAGAAAAGTTTGGACCGGGTATGGGTAGAATATCTGTAGCTGGCACTACTTATGGCGTATCTTTTGATTACAAAGACCCTGTTTTAGGTATGGTAGGTGCTATAGGTAAAGCATTTCAAGGCGACTTAAAACCCGGAGATTTTGCTACTCTACAAGAACCTTTGTATAAAGTTGATCCTAAAAATCCTTTACAGCCTGAGTTTATAGGAGTAAATAAATTTAGAGTTAATGCTACTGAATATAATGCTATCAAAGCAGCAATTGATAAATTTGGTGCAAATTCTAAACAAGCACAAAATGCTATAGCAAAAGCAGAAGATAAAGGACAAGCACGTGCTAACGCATTAGATAGTGTAGCTGAACTTAAACGCACTCTTCCTGCTTTTAATCAAAGTAGAGAAATGAAAAATGCTGTAGAAGAATATGAAAGATACATAAAACAAGAAATAGATAAACTAGATGATGATACTCAACAAAGTAACCTTGTTACAAAATCATCGGGTAGACCCGGAAAAGCAGGTAGTCTTATCAATCCATTTGAAGCACCGGGTGGTAGAGTGTCAGGTGATAGGGGTAGACCTGATGTAGAATTTACACCATCAAGACCTGAGAGAACAGTTGATATTGGACCCGATGACAGAGGAGGAGACCTTGGTAGTGGTCAATCCTTTAGTCAAAAATCAAGTCCTGCAGCACAAACTTCAGCACAAGAAGAAGCTGCTGGCACAGGTAGTGGCTTTGGTGGTTTTGGAGGATTTAACGAAAGAGGTCGAGATCGTGATAGCCCTCGTGCCAAAGGCGGTTTAATGGAAGCACCTAAACCCAAAGCTAAAAAGAAAATGAAGCGTGGTGGATTAGCTTCTAAAAAATAATCTACAATACGTTGGCTACTCATCCCCCACACCCAACAGTGTGGCTACGGTGGCCCCAACAAGGAGACTAAACAATGGCTGAAGAAGCACAACAAAAAGAAATGGTGGTAGAGACACCAAAAAAAGTATCTATGATGGCACGACCTTACACAAGTGAGGAACGCAATAAGAAAGATGAAGAAGAACTAGAACAACTTCTTAAAGAACAAAAAGGTGAAGTAGAAGAGCCAGAAGAGGTTGAGGAAGAACCCAAAGGCGCAGAAGAAAAAACATTTAAGAAGCGTTACTCTGACCTACGCCGACATCAACAGAAACAAGCAGAAGAGTTTAAGGCTGAACTTGCAGAACTAAAGTCACAACTCTCTGCCGCTACTAAAAAAGAAATGAAGCTGCCCAAGTCGGATGATGACATTGAAGAGTGGGCAAAAGAATATCCTGATGTAGCAGCCATTGTTGAAACAATTGCAATGAAGAAAGCACGTGAGCAGTCTGCAGAACTTGAAGAGCGTCTTAAAACAATTGATGAAATGCAAAATTCAGCAAGCAAAGAAAAAGCTGAAGCACAACTAATGCAACTTCATCCTGACTTTGATGAGATACGAGATAGCGATGACTTCCACGAGTGGGCAGATGAACAGCCTAAGTGGGTGCAAGATGCACTGTACGAGAATGATAATGACGCACGATCAGCAGCACGAGCGATTGACCTATACAAAGCAGACAGAGGAATTAGCAAAGAGCCTAAGAAGAAGAATAATAAGGGTGCTGCTGAGACAGTCAAGACAAAAACTTCTAGGAGCAAACCGCAAGATAGCGAAGCTGATAGCTATTTGCGTGAGTCTCAAGTACAGAAGATGAACCCTGCACAGTACGAAAAAATGGCAGACGAAATTATGGAAGCNATTCGTAGTGGCAAATTTATCTATGATGTATCAGGATCAGCACGATGAGCAACATATTTACTCCTCAAGAAGATACACAGTTTATTAGTCCGTTTGGCCCTACAATGGGTTACTTTAAAATGCCACAGGAAATGGTGGACGGGCTAAACAACTGCATAGATGACAACCTAGAAGACTATTCCGACTACTTAGTTGGTAAAGTCACACAAGAACTAGCTTTTACTGATGAGGCTACAAATATTGCTACAAAAGGTCTTAGCAACTTTATTGGGCAATACCATTCCTATAGCGAGTTGCGTAACTCATTTGGCGCACGTAACGTAGATATTGAAAAGTATGACTATGGTGTGCAGGTAATCTCTGCTTGGTTTGTACGTCAGTATGAGAATGAATACAACCCGTTACATATTCATACGGGTTCTAAACTTTCTTGCGTAGGCTACCTTGCACTGCCAGATGGCATAGAGGATGAGTGGGAAGAAGATTACAAAGATCATCACCCTTCTCATGGTCACATTCAGTTTGCACATGGAACATCATCAGGTTATAACAGCACTAATTTTCTGGTAAAACCACAGGTAGGAGACTTTTATATCTTCCCTTCTGAACTGTTCCACTGTGTGTATCCATTCACTACTAAAGGTGAACGCAGGTCTTTCAGTATGAACTTAAATTTTCTTGAAATAGAAAAACAAAAAAAGACTTGACATACAATAGAATATTAGTATAACTATACATACTAAGAGGTGAAAGCAGCTTAATTACCTGCTTTTACCTAATCCGCAAACATCCAATCTAATATAGATTACCTGATATACTTGGCCTGTTGAATGTAACGGAGGCCACCGTTGCACGATACACACCCTACGTTGTCAGCCCTGTGATTACGATGGAATGGTTTGCATCTGTACAATGCTATAATAGGAGATAACAATGGCATTTTCCACGGCAGCAGGTTATGGCAACCTGCCGAATGGTAACTTCTCCCCTATTATCTACTCCAAACAGGTGCAACTTGCATTCCGCAAGGCATCAGTAGTAGAAGCAATTACCAATAACGATTACTTTGGTGAAATTGCTAACATGGGCGACCAAGTTAACATTATCAAAGAGCCAGAGATTACGGTTAAGACCTACTCTCGTGGCGAGACTATCCAACCTCAAGACCTTGACGATGAGCAGTTTACTCTGCTTATTGATAAGGCCAACTACTTTGCATTCAAGGTAGATGATATTGAGGAGGCTCACTCGCATGTGAACTTCCAAGAACTCGCATCTAACCGTGCAGCTTACCGTCTGTCAGACCAGTTTGACCAAGACGTGCTGGGTTATATGTGTGGCTTTAAGCAGTCTGCAATTCATAGCGCACCTGATACAGCAAACACCACCGCTAATGGTGTGAAGGCTGTTTCAACTGCTGCGTCAAACGAATTGCTTGCCTCTATGCAGGTAGACGCTGCTGACTTTAACGGCGGTACTGGCGGCAACTCAATCGTTGTTAAGCCTCGTGCTGGTGGCGATAGCTTGAATACTACTACTGCTAACGCAACGCCACTCGCTGTTATTGCTCGTATGGCTCGTAAGATGGATCAACAGAATGTTGAGACTTCAGGACGCTGGCTTGTAATTGACCCTGTGTTTGCTGAACTACTGCGTGACGAGGACTCACGCCTCATGGATGCAGACTTTGGTGGTCAGACTTCAGGTCTGCAGAATGGTCTTGTTCTGAACAACGTACATGGATTTAAGGTCTACGTTTCTAACAACCTTCCTTCTATTGGCGATGGTCCTACTGGCGCAACCTCAACTGGTTCAACACACTTTGGTGTGATTGTTTCTGGTCACACAGGTTCTGTAGCCACTGCGGAGCAAATCAACAAGACGGAGACATATCGTGATCCTGACAGCTTTGCTGACATTGTTCGTGGTATGCATTTGTATGGACGCAAAATTCTACGCCCAGAGGCTTTGTCTCGTGCGTTTTATGTGTCTGGTATATAAGGGGGAATAAATCATGGCAACAGTTGATCTTTCTATCGCCCAAACTGGCAACACGCCACGTGGTCGTAAACCTTACTATGTCCAGAACTCTGTCAATTTTGCGACAGCCGCATCTAGCAAAGGTACTGCACTTGCAGCATCTGACGTTATTCAGGCTATTACCGTTCCAGCTAACACACTGATCCTTCATGCAGGATTTGAGGTGACTACTGCTCACGCAGGTACGTCTACCGATACTGCATTTGACTTTGGTGTAACGGGTGGTGACGTTGATAACTTTGTTGACGGCTTTGACTTTGACGGTGCATCAGTTGGTGATTACTCACCACAAGCAGCAGCCTTTAATCCTGTAATTGTAGGTGGAACAGCAGATACAATTGATATCCTGCTCCAAGCAATGACAGGTACGACTACTGCAGGTGTGGTGCGTTGTTACGCTGTCCTGATGGACATTGACGATGTTGGCTCCCTTGGTGCTGACGAAGTAGATCGTGACCAACTTGCATAACTAATACGGGGGGCGGCATAAGCTGCCCTCCCAACTCTTTTAAGGATGGATAATGGCTGAAACATTTCTTACATTAACAAACAAAGTGTTAGTTAAATTAAACGAAGTAGAGTTGACTTCTGCTAATTTTACTTCAGCACGTGGTGTTCAAGTTCAAGCACAGAACGCTGTTAATGAAGCCATTCGTTATATTAATCAACGTGAATTTAATTATCCATTTAATCATTCTACTAAAACTGAAACACTAGTTCCGGGTACTGTTCGTTATAGTATTCCAACAGATGCTAAGTCTGTAGACTACAATACATTTAGAATAGTTAAAGATAGCGATAACGCCATCTCTGGTGGCAGATTAGATAAACTAGACTACAATGAATACATAAATCATTTTATTACGCAGGAAGATGAAATTACAACAACGACATTAAACGGTTCACATTCTGATTCTGTGACGACACTAACGCTAACATCAACAACAGGCTTTGACTCTACGGGTAAAGTATATATTGGTAGTGAGATTATAACTTACACTGGTATACTAGGTAATGATCTTACTGGCTGTACCCGTGGAGCAGAAAGCACAACAGCAGCAGCACATGCAAGCGGTGTTCAAGTAGCACAGTTTGATTCAGGTGATGCTCCATCTTTTGTGTCCAGAACATTGGATAATAATTATTTGTTGTATCCATACCCAGATAAAGAATTTACACTAAAGTATGACTACTTTACTTTTCCTAGTGACTTGTCTGCACATGGAGACACTACATCTATACCCGATAGATTTACGCCTATAGTTATAGATGGTGCTGTGTCTTACATATATCAGTATCGTGGTGAATCACAACAGTACGGTATAGCTTTTGCTAGGTTTGAGCAAGGCATTAAAAATATGCAGACACTCCTAGTAAATAAATTTGAGTATGTTAGATCAACCTACATACCCTACACAGGTAATTCAAGAAGTTCTAGCAATGTAAGGGCTAACTAATGTCAACAACACAACCTAGTGCTTTTAACTGCGAAGGCGGCTTGATACTAAATC
>FUFK010042313.1_pt1 | contig 12471 bp, 21 predicted proteins | sample 1021851 | NCBI WGS metagenome assembly FUFK01 (sample SAMEA51879418, study PRJEB19060) | metagenome
TCCCAGTCTGAGAAAAAAGATATTTAATCAGGTAAAAGCTGGATCTAAGGGAGGTAAGCCTGGTCAGTGGTCTGCGAGAAAAGCACAAATGGTTGCACAAAAATATAAAGCTCAAGGAGGAGGTTATAAGGGAGGTAAGGGTAAGAAACAAAAAGATCTTAAGCGTTGGGGCAAAGAAAAATGGATGACTAAAAAAGAATACGAAAAGAAGAAAGACTAATGAAACCAAAAATAACTATCATTTTAAATAAAAAAGTATCAGAGGTAAGTGAGTCTTGTCCTACTGCTACTACTGACATTGAAGAGAATGCAAAGAATAGGAACTGGACTATAGATAAGTTTGCTTATGGACCTCTCAATCCAGATGCACCAGATCGAGGATTTTGGGAAAAAAAAGCAGATTTATGGAATAGTGATGTTGATACTGTAAAGACAGCTAGATGTGGTAATTGTGCAGCATTTGATCAAACTAATAAGATTATGGATTGCATGGTGAAAGGTATTAATGAAACTATGGCTGCAGATCCTTATGATGTTTTGGACAGAGCTAATTTAGGATATTGTCAGTTATTTAAATTTAAATGTGCAGCTGCTCGTACTTGTGATGCGTGGCTACATGGAGGACCTATTAGGGATTGTTAATTATGCATCAAACTCCAAAGATAAAAAAAATTATAGGTGAATTACATAAAGCATCTAGAACTCACAAAGGTCAGGCTGAAAGGCTTGAAAAAATTTTAGATGTAATGAAGAAGGTAGACAAGAAAGATGGCTGATAAAGCAATAGAGCCAGGAAAGAAAAGTACAGAAAGGTATTTACCTAAAGCTGCTTGGGCTGCTATGTCTAAAGCTGAAAGAAAGAAGACTGATGATAAAAAGAAAAGAGAGAGTAGAAAAGGTAAACAGTTCGTGAAAAATACTGATAAAGCTCGTAAAGCTAGGAAGGCTGCAAGTAAAATGGCAGAAAGAGGCACAAAATGAGTATTAAAGAAAAATTTAAAAATTTAGCATCATCTGGTTTAAATAAATTACCAACAAATGCAAACTTATTTCTACGTTATTATTCTGGTTTAGGTTCTGAAGGTTTGGATTTTAGTGATGATTATTTATCTAAAGTAAGAGAGTCTACTAAATCAGCTGATGAGCGTAGCGGAAGATTTGATGAAGAGTTTATAAATGAAGAAGGAGACAGAGTTATGGGTAAAAGATTAAGTTTTCTTGATTTTCCTAGTGACTTACCTAGATTTGGTCAAGTAAATCCTTATGGTACAGGTCAAAAAGAAATTATTCAAACACTAGGTAGATTTCAATCAACTCCTCAACTTGATGGCAAGTTTGTAAACATACGAGATACCTACGATATGGTCAATCCTCAAGAAGATCCTGATTTAGTTTCTGGTAAATTTCAACCAGGTAAAGGATTATCGGAAATAGCAAGAGGTATTGGAGGAATCTTGGGAAAGGGCACTGGTGCATATGATTTTGAAGTATCTCCAAAGACTCGTTTTGCTCGTGCTGCTATGTATTTCACACCTAAAAAATTTAATCCTTTTGGTATTAATGTTGACATTCCTATGACAGGTGACATAAATAACAGAGAAATATATAAGTGACTTGATCTAATTAATAGATATAATTAGTGGAGAGTGACAAAAGGATCTCATGATTGATAAAGGTGGAATTTTAGTTATAGATGATTTTATAGATAAGGATTATCAAGAAGATATAAAAGAGCAGTTAATGGGAGATCCCAGATTAGATGATGAACCATTCCCTTGGTTTTACATTGACGATGTTACTGCTGCTTTCGAAGAAGGTAATCAAGGCCGTCCTGGTCTTTCGCATGTATATGTCGAATATATCGACGATAAATCAAGTGAAATTGTTAGTGACTTTCATGATTTGTTTGTGCCTTTACTGAATAAAGCTTGTGCAGTTTTACAAGTACCAACGGCTAAGATTGTTCAAGGTAGATCTTTTTTACAATTTCCTTTAAATTTAAAAAGTAGAGATGATGATACTCCCCACATTGATCTTGATGAAGGGGAAAGACATATAGTTGTTTTATATTATGTTAAAGATAGTGATGGTGACACAGTTATTTATAATGAAAGGACTGAATCAGATACTTATACAGTAAAGCAAAGAGTCACACCAAAACAGGGAAGAGTGGTTATTTTTGATGGGGGACAATATCACACTGCACAACAGGCTATTAACAAAGTCAGATGTATTGTAAATTATAATTTAGCTTAAAGATCCAGAAAATACAGGTTTAGATATAAGAATAGTAATAAAAAAGAATAGACAAGTGAATATTCTAGGAATATATCGAACAGAAATTGGATGACTATACACCTCCATTACTTCTCCGTAGGTAATATTTTTTTTCATTAATATGTACGGTAGACAGGCATATTACCTCTTTCTATGCCTTTCATTATGTCAGGATAATTCTTTTGTGTTTTATCATAATCAAAACCCTCTGAAGCTGGTATACCACCTGGAATAAATTCCATAAATCCTCTTATTCTGTCTCTTAATATAGGTGAATCAAATCCAGCATCCCTATACATTTTTTCTTCTTCTTCATTTTTAAATTGACCAAAGTTACCTATTGTGCTGTAATTAGCCTTTTGTCCATTTGGAAATGTTTCAGGTAATTCAGGATAATCTTTTGGCACATTAAAATGAGTTTCCATGTCTGGAACCATGACATTTGCTGCTATTAAATCTTTAGAAAAATTATTTAAAAATGATTTTGAATTAAGTTTTGCCATTTTTTTATTTTAGTTTACTTATCTTTTTTAAAACTGCCCTATAAAGATTAAATTTAATTCCTTTATGTTTTAAAAGAATTTCTTTTGAAGTAGTCATGTATTCACTATAAAAAATTACTGGCTCATCTTTTAGACTTACATCTCCACTCATAGTTCAACCTCCCTAAGTTCTCTTACAAAATATGCTACATCAGCCAGATCATCACGGAAGAGGTTCATGTTTGTTAGTAGTGAAATATTTACCTTGCACCTGATATCGCACCTTCTTCCACCTCTTCTTCCACCTCTACCCCTAGAGCCTCTTCTTCCACCTCTGGAAGTACCACCTCTACCTCTAGAACCTGCACTTCCTCTTGCTCCTCTTGATCCTCTCTTACTTCCTCCTGTTGATCCACCTTTACCACCTGTTCCACCTCTACCTCTAGAACCTGCACTTCCTTTTGCTCCTCTTGATCCTCTCTTACTTCCTGATGTTGATTTTGACTTTGACTTTGACTTTGCTTTAGATTTTTTCCTAGCTGCTGCTTTGTTTGCTGCAGCTTGTCTTTTGCCCCTTGCACTTATACCAAATGAACCAGCTTTTGGTCTTGATGGAGCATTCTTACCTTGTGTTGCAGATCCACCAAATCCTTTACCACTACTCTTCTTTTTCTGTGCTTGAGATTTTTTAAATGCTGTGTGTCTTTTTTTAGCAGCATCTTGCATTTTCTTTTTATTTTCAGCCTTAACTTGGCTAACAGTCTTTCCTTGTAATTTTCTATTGACGGCTGCTGTCTGAGCTCTTGCCTGGGCATTTGCTCTTACTCTAGCTGCATTGCCTTGAGCAGTTCTAGCCAATGGACCAGCTTCAGCTCTTGTTCTTTGTACAGCTGTAGCTACTGGTCTACCTTTACTATCTACACCAACTCTTACATTAGGGTTTCTTGCTGCAATTCCTTTTGCTTCTTGAAACGCTTCTGCTGCTCTAAATGCTTCTGCTTCTGTGGCTTTATAATTTGATGGAAGATTAGCCATTGGTCTGGCAGCTTGTCTTGCTTTAATAGCAGCTAAAGATTCTCTTAGTCCAATTACCCCACCGTATGTAGTGCCTAATGTTCTATTTATATTCGAAACTGTCTGCTGCTGAACGCCTATTCTGTTATCTACATCGGATAGTTTTTGTCCAACAGTTGCAAATCTTCTGTCTAAATCTGCTCTATCTGCTGCTCTTTGTCTTGCTCTTTGTTCTGCTTGTTGTGCTCTTCTTTGGGATGCACGTTGACCTGTAGACCTGACAACTTCTTCTACCCTAGAAACACCTTCTTGAGCTGCATCAGCAAGTCCCTCTATTTGTCCTTCTATTTGTCCCTGTATACCACTCTCTTCTTCAGGTGCATAACTTTTTTTCTCTGCGATCTGTGTAAAAGGATCGTCAGTTTTTTTCATTACTGCTTTTATGGCTTTTATTATTGGTGCAGAACGCCTTGGACTCTGTCCTATGTCAGATAATTTTTCTTTAACTCTTGAACTATATGTATCTCTCATTGGAGCAGGAGCATCAGCATACCTTATTTGCGTACCTCCTGTCATTGGAGCATAGAAATCCTGTTCAGCTTGACTTCTTCTTCTTAAACTGTCTCTAGTAACTGCCATTTATTTCTTTATCTCCTGCACGAAATAAGCTAGTTCAGCTAGATCATCACGAACTAGATTCATATTAGTAAGTAGTGAGATATCGAATTTACACCTGATATCACACCTTCTACTACCACCTCTTCTTCCACCTCTTCCTGTCGTACCTTTTCTACCGCCTCTTGAAACACCACCCTTACTACTTGCTCCTGATCCACCAGTAGAACCACCTCTTCTTCCTCCTCTTCCTTGACTACTCCTCCCAGTTCCAGTTCCACCTCTAGATCTACTAGTACTATTTGAACCAGGACCTTGACCTCTTGACCTTGATGTAGATGTAGAACCTTTTGACTTTGATGTAGATGTACCAGTTCCAGTACCTGTCGAAGACTTTCTTCTACTGTAACCACTGAATCCTTTTGGATTACTTGGCATTCCTTTTCCATGAGTACCTGTACCAAATCCTTGACTAGCTCTTCCATAATTAGCTTGAGATGATTGTCCTCCAACGGTTCTATTTAACCCAGACTTACGAAGATTAGATCTAGCTACAGCATCTCTAGCAGCTTGTACGGTAGGACTAACATTACCTATCTGTGAAAGATTGACTGTTGCACCAGTATTTATGCCTTGAGGTTGTGACATATTTGCTACAGCTGCCTCAGCTGACTCAACTGAATCAATTCCTGTCAATTTATTAAATGTATCTCCGACAAAATCTCCAACTTTTTGAAGTACATTTCTATTTTCTCCTTCTTCTTTTGCTTTTTCTAATCGATTTTTTTCAGCTTCTTTTCTACCTTCTTCTGATATTCCCATACTTGGCATTGTTGCTAATTTACCTGTATCTTCAGTAGTGGATTCTTGATTTGTTGCATCCGGACCTACACGTTTTACTTGCCCAAGTGCATCTAAAAATCCAAAAACTTTATCGACTGTTGAAGTTTCATCTTTTACTGGACTTTCACTTTCAGACTCATTAAATTTTTTAAGTCGTTCTTTATAAGCTGGATCATTTAAAAAATCTTGACTAATTTTTTCAAATCTTGCATTGGCTTCGTCTATTTTTGCTTGTTCTTTTGCTGCTAACTGTTCTTTTCTTAATCTGTCTTCTGTCGCAAGAGAATCAGATTCAGATTGTGCTATTGCTTTTACATAAGACTGGGTTACAGGATCGTCACTAAACATGCTGCCACCAAATATTGGATCTTTGGTAAGTCCATATTTATTTTTGAAGTCTAAATTTAAACCTATTCCATAAGCTGTACCTTTATCAAATTTAATAGGATTTATTGTTAAACCATCATCTTCTCTATATCCAATTGGTTTGGTTCCGAGTATCCTTTCTTTTGTAGTTAATGTTTTATCTGGTAAACCAAGACTGCTTTTAATTACTGAACCTTCGTATTTAGATTCATCACGAGGAGTATAGGTAATACCTCTAGGATCTAATCCATAAAATTTTTCAACTTTTTTAGCTTCTTCTTGTTGTTTTTCATATGTGCTTTTATATGTTGGTCTTTCTTCTGATTCTTTTATGTAACTTTCAACTCTATCTGGGGCATAGTCTAGCGATGGTGTTTGTTCATTATACTGATTTATATTATTTGCTACCTTAACAGGCTCTACCTTTACACTAAAAAATGAATTGTTTTCTTTTTCTCCAGCCATTCTTGTTTTTTTATCAGGACTGAAGAAACCTTGGGCGGCCATTTTTTCTTACAAACTTAACTTACTATTAGATCTATTCTATCTTTACTTAACAATCAAATACTCTTAGATCCTTTCTAAATTCATTTAATCCTCTCTCATAACACAATAATCTAAACTCGGATATAGTTGTCTCATATGGGATTAATCTCTCTTCTTTTAAATTCACCAGAATATCTTTTAGTTGAAGTAGTTCTTCAGGGTCAGATATCTGTGGGAAAGAAGGAGTAATCACAACTTTCATACGAGAAGTGGATGGGTTGACCTTATTGTACCTTAATCATCAGTTTCAAACCACGCAAACTTTTTAACTTCCTTATCATTTGCACCTACCATTGCCTGTATTAATTTAAGCTTTTTCTCAGCTGCTAAAGCCCTGGAGCTCCAATGTTGTAGATGTTTATTCTTACCATCAAGTTGTGTTTCTAAAGCTATCTGAAATATCTGTGATGGACTTATCTTTAAGTCTGATTGTTTCCATTTAGCATTCAAGTCATCAGGAACGGAAACGCTTACAACTACTGCCATCTGATTAAATATATTCTATAAGTCAAGATAGCATAAATATTATTAATCGGAAGTAGTAAGTTCAGCTTTGATTTGTTCTGTCATAATTACTGGTATTGGCTCACTAACAGTCAACGATGTTGTAGCCCGCATACTATTAGCAAAGTTCTCAGCATCATCTATCTTCTCAAACTGTGGGGCATGAGCACCGATTGTCTGATTATGAACAAAAACCACATAAGAAGTTATTGGAAATTTCATTAAATTATTGTCTACCTTATGCAACGGTAGCGAATCCTATAGGAATTTCAACCTATATAGAAAGGTCCTGACTTATAAAATTTATCTGGTGCTTCTGCTACAGTTTCATCTGCATCTCTGTATCCAGTAACCTTTATTACTTGACTTAATTGACTGCCATTAGCTTTTGATAATACTGCCCAAGCTAATTCTTTGTTGTTTGTTTGATTTGCGTTTTCCATATTAATTTTTTATCTGCGTAATTTATTATGGGGTAGATATACTTGCATCGCACAAGTATTTGTACATAAGAAAACCATTGCTATGACTAAGATCTGGAACTTAAGCTTAGCAATGGTCAGGGTTCTTGAAAAGGTCTGTTATAAAATTTAATATTCTATTAAGAAGTCATCATAATTAGTCTTCATGAGTTGTGATGCAATAGCTCCGTATTTATAGTCGCCTTCAGCCATAGCATTGTAAACTTCATGTCTCAACCTTGTGTGGTGGACAGTGTGATCGTCCATGAATGGATCGAATAATGGATTAAACATTGATAAAAATGTAAAGTGCCTTCTTATGATACATCAAAAGAGCTAGTTTCGAAACCTGCTGCTAATTCTGGGGAAGCATTTGGTGGAAGAAAATGTGATCTTATTCCATTAAATAATTCAATAGTTTGATCGAGACTTAGTTCTTGTTCACCATGAATGGTATCTATGAATAAAGGATCCTCTCTTAGACCATCAATTGTAGAAAGAACACCATCTAATTTTTTTAAAACACTTGCATGATGTTTTTTTGAATCTGTTTTTTCTTTTAATTTCATAACAAAATGGGTATGTATATTCATACTAAAGGTATTTATTCTATTAAAACACCTTTTAATATTTTGTCTTTACTTAACTAAAAAAACCACCACCAAGTGTTGAAACATATCTATCTCTGAATGCTGCTCTTTCTTCCATTGATCTACCTCGTCTTCCGCCCTCCATGCGTGATCTTCTTCTTGTAAAGTCTCTCCGTCTTCCTCTATTGTTTCTTCTCATACCTCCACGTCTTCTTCTTCTACCACCTCTTTTCGCATTTGGTAATGGCTTTGTAGAAGTGGTTCCCGCTATATTTACTTCTCCACCAACATTCACTTCTCCACCAACATTTATTTCACCAGGTGCATTACGCCTTGCTCTTCTTTCTTCTCTAATAGACCTACGGATTTCTTTTCTGTCATTACCAACATTTACTTCTCTAGGTTGCATACGTCTTGCTATCCTTTCTTCCACAATGGATCTACCGATTCCTCTTTTTTCATTACCAACATTTATTTCGCCAGGTGCATTACGTCTTGCTCTTCTTTCTTCATTCCTAGCTTGACGTACTTCTCTTCTCTCTTCTTTTTGCATAGCCCTGCCTTGCTTTTTCTCTTCTGCTCTGTCAAACATTCTTTCAAAAAACCTATCTCTTGCCATACCTTTTTCATCTGGAGAGAAAGGAGCACGTCCACGAGGATCAGATTCCCTTGTTATACGAGGTAGTCTTTCTTTTGGAATAGGAACTTCTCTTTCTGGTGCTGGACCAAGATCATCGAATGGAGGTCTAGGCTTAGGTCTAGGACGTGGAAGCATTCTCCTACCAACTTTTCTACTTGGTCTTCTTTTTCTTCTACCAATTGGTCTTATTTTTCTATCTACGGGAATGATCTCACCAGTATTAGGATCTCTTCGAGGAAGTACTGGACTTTTGTTATGTGATAAGAGTCCTTCACAAATGTATGTATGAGCATCCTCAATTGATATGCGAACTACATCACCATCTTCAACTCTTTCAATCTTTACTAATTTATTATCAGAAACAACATCATCAATTTGCATATCCTTAGCTTCTTTCCAAGAGTCACCAACATAAAACTTGTGACTTAAAGAGCAAATAATTGTACTTTTATCAAAAGTTAGTTTTATTTTTTCAACATCATGGACAATATCTACCTGTTCAACTTTGTAATCTCCTAATTCAAAACTCTTTTCATGATATGTCTTTACTAAATCACTAATTATTAAATCACCTGCTTTCTTTTGTGAACCATCAGCCATCAGAATACCCATTTCTGGATCTGGGCAGACAAAATCAGGAGGTATAGGTAAAACTCTTGGTCTTCCACTCCCTTTTGGTGGTCTTATATATCTTTTATTGTGTGATAACAATCCTTCACAGATATATGTATGTGCATCTTTAACTGTTATATGAACTACGTCACCATCTTCAACCTTTTCTATTGCAGTTAATTTTTTATCAGAAACTACATCACCGACTACCATATCTTTAGCTTCTTTCCAAGTATTATCTACATAAAATTTATGAGTAAGTGAACATATAATTTCACTCTGATCAAAAGTCAATTTAATTTTTTCTACATCTTCGACAATATTTACATATTCAACTTCATAGTTCCCTAATTCAAAACTTTTCTCATGATGTGTCTTTACTAAATCTCCGACTACTAAATCACCTGCTTTCTTTTGTGTATCATCTGACATCAGAATTAACATACTAGGATCTGGACAACTTCTTGGTCCCATTCCTCCTCCTCCTGGGAATCTAGGTGGGATACCAGGACCACCACCAACACCTATATCGCCTATAGGACGAGAAACAGGTACATTTGGTGGAATTGGCATTATGCTTGGACCATCTGAAGGTTTTTTTCTGGCTCCCATCTCTAATTAAACAAACTTTTTACTATTCTAATCTTTCTCTTCTTTGACTTTAAACACAAGAAGTTCTTCTCCAGGTTTTACATCTCGTAATTCTGGATGTATGGTTTCGACTCTATCAAAATCTCTCAAAGTTATAGTCATCATTCTCCACATGAAAGCAAAGGTAGCACCAAAAACTACTGCAAAGCAGATGAAATATATAAACACTGTTATCTCATTCATTTAGTTGACTTAAAATACATAAATACAATTGTAGGACAGGTGTGAACGAAGAACAGTTTTTTAGAGCGTATATGAGGCCGAAGACTGGTATCCATGCAGTTGCGAAAGTCAGGGGTAGAATGGCTGGAGAAAGAGATATTGTTGGTGCAGATTTAAATCGAATTCATAATGCAAAAAATACAGGTATGGATTTTTACCTGCCAGATAATCCAAGTGAATATAAACCTTTAAGAGATCAAGTATTGACTGAAAGATATGGTGAGGGATTTGTAGATATGTACGATCGATATAAACCTATTGGACAAGGTGCATTTGGTGCAGTTTTTGAAAAACCTGGCGACCCTTCAAGAGTTCTTAAAGTACAAAGAGAAGATACGTTAAGAAGAATGAGGATGGGAGATAGAGAAGTATCTAGACAGATGGAAGCAGCGAGCATTAATCGTGCTCCTATGATTCATTCTGTTACTGATTATCCTTATCAACATGAGACACCAGAAGCTATTCTCAGTTCATTAGACACGAGATATGGAACATCTGACCCAAGACACAGGGTAATTGAAATGGATAAGGTAAATACAATACAGGATCAAGGTGGTAAGATACAGATGCTGCAAGATTATGTATTAAGAAAGCAAGGACTTAAACCAGAAGATAGAAAATATAGTGCTTATGACAAATTTGAAACACCTTACAGAATAGAAAATGCAAAATATAATTTAGCTTTAGCTAAGGCTCAACTCCACCTGGCGGATGCAAAAGGTATTGTTCATACTGATTTAGGTGCTGATAATTCTAGGACTGACCATATTGCTTATGATCCAAGTAAACCAAGTAGGATGAAATTTATAGATTATGGATTTACTAGAAAATTCAATCATGCAGAAAATTTACATGAACATACTAAAAATTTAAATTTAAGAAATGAGGAATTAAAGGGTCATAATCTTGATGAAGCTGAGTTCCAGATGAAAAAATATGGTTTAGATGTAGAGCATTTCTTAGATCATAAAGTAGCAAACATAGCTCAAGGTTTAAAAGCATTAGGTAGATCTGATGAAGCCAACGCATTTAGAAATGAGTATCAAAGTTATGTAGATAAACCATATGCCAAAGAAGATTATGAAAGTGCTGATGCTTTAGTTAGAAGAGGAACAAAAGAAGTTAGGATGGCAGGATTTAATAAAGTAAAACCTATGCTTAACAAAGAAGAATTAAATTTAATGTAAAAAACGAAAGTAAAACAGCTAAAACGAAAGTAAATTAGTGGGGGTTATAGATCCTCATAAGGATGAGAAGCCCTACTATACCTAGAGTTATAAGCAATCCGATAAGTAATAACATTTTTTTTATTCAGTTTTTTAATTATAGGGTTTATACCCCCTCCCAGATAGTAGAGNCTTTTGCGTTTTTCTAAATATGTTCTACCTTCTAAATCGTCAATTAATTCTAATAAAACTTTTCTATAAAATTCTTTTTTCTTTTCTTTAGATGTTTTACCAAAGTCTTGTTTATCAGGTTCAATTATTTCATGAGTTACAAATTTATAACCACACTCGCAGGTTCTGATTCTCCTTTGAGTGTTGCTATATTCAATAAATTTTGTAGCACTTGCCTTCGCTTTCTTTTTACATTTAGGACACTTCACTAGGCAACCTCATGTTCGATCCGATGAGCCTGGATTTCTGTCAAACGTGTAGAGTTATCCCAGAGTACTTGGTAGTGTGGTAAATCTGCACCAGCTCTGTTCTTTTTGACAACAACTCCTTTTATTACACCTCTCTTGGATTTTACTGATACATACTTCCTTTGGTTGTTTACGAAGCCTCCGTGGACTTTGTTTGATGTTCTTTCTTTTACTCTGTCGTTGATTTTGTACTTAAGTGGTTGCATTTTTAAGGTGTGTGAAGGACTATAGTGGTNTGGGGTCTTACGAGATCATACTTAATGGCAGCCATGATNNGGACTCTNNACCNNTGGTGCTTACNGCCATTCCTCGATGGGAACCTAAATATCGTGATTANATANAGTGCNNTAACCGCNNAGACCGAGCAGTTACANTTATNTAATCAAGGCAGTATGAGAAAAGTACCATGAACTTCTCTGCCCCAAGATTTAGAAAGGGATCTCTCCCTCTGGTGTATCTCCGTCTAAAGCATCAAGGTCGCTATGCTTCACTCTCTTCTTAGCTTCAGAGAAATTTTTAAATAAATGACTATTATATGCATCATCCCAACAGCCTACTTGATCAATGGTAGTTAACATACCAACCATCTTAACCATTCCTCCTGTAGCCTTGCCCTGTTCCTTAAGGTTCTCCTGATCTCTTGCATCTAATCTATCTTGTTCTAAACAACTCATTACTTTGGAGAAGATAAAGGCACGATCGTTTGGTGCAATAGAATCTGTAAGAACTTTTCTACCTTCTCTTACATAATCTCTAGCCTGTTGAGGACTTACACTATATCTCTTTGCAAGTTTTTTTACTATAACCATAGACCTTTCGCCTTTGGCTAATTGGTCAGCAGCATAATTAATACGCTGTTCTTTTTCTTCATTAGTTGATCTGTAGTTTGTCATGATACTTGTTGTGTTGGTAAAGGACAGTAACCATCTTCGCAATCTGCTTTTTCGAAGAGGTCTTTTGGTTTTGAATCTTCAAATTGAGTTTTAGCTTCCTCTGTAGAAAT
>FUFK010786113.1_pt1 | contig 12469 bp, 10 predicted proteins | sample 1021851 | NCBI WGS metagenome assembly FUFK01 (sample SAMEA51879418, study PRJEB19060) | metagenome
TCCCCACATTCACATTCGCGAGGAATCCAGCCTGTCACTGTTGTATCCGGGACGCCGCCTCGTTCCCAAGAAAACGCAGGCCTTCATGGATTTCCTGCGCTCTGTCTGCGCGCGGCAGCACGATCTTTCCTGATGACCATCTGTCTAACCATTGAGCTATCATGCGGAGTTGGGAATCATTACCCTCCATCTGAGACATGCTGGTTGGACGATATTTCTCCGTCCAGTCCTCGATGGCCCCGGCTACGCTCACGTTCCTATCCTATCTTGGAGCCTCTTGAAGATTGGTGGACTTATACTACTGGAAATATGATTAATTCAGAACAATTCTTGCATGGTTCCGTTAGTCATTCGAGTTAGAATTTCGTCGACCAAGGCTCGGACCTGTAATTGGTCGTCTCTACGCCTAATCGTCACACTACCGTCTTCCAGAGAGGTATGGTCGACGGTCAATGCCCAAGGTACTCCAATCTCATCAGCGCGTGCGTATCTACGGCCAATCGATTTGCTTGTGTCCATTTCAGCCCTAGAATGTGGAAGCGCGTTTATCGCTGAAGTAATCTCTCTGGCTAATTCGGGCATTCCTTCTTTGTCGAATAATGGTAGTACCACGCAGTCGACACTCGATATTCCTTCTGAGAGTCTTAGGAATGTGTAAGCCTCTCCTTCCTTTTCGGCTTCTTCGTAAGCGTGATCGAGTATGCTCCATATGATTCGATCAATACCGAATGCAGGTTCGATTACATGAGGTGTGAACCATTCGCCGCTAATGTTAACGGTCTCAATTCTTCTTTCCACCATGCCTTCCTCTATCGTTACTGAACTTCCATTTTCCAAGGTCAATTCAAATGGTAATGAATCTGGTAAATCGGTCAGAGACTCTAGAGCAGCAACTACAGCGCCCGCATCTCCCCTGAAGGTTGGGCCGATTACTGCACCATTGGGTGCTAGTCTATCTTTAGTCTGCGAACGAGGTTCAGCAAATTGCCTCCACGCTCTGAGTGACTTAGATTTAGAATGAGCCTCGTGACTCTCTAGGTCGTGGCAAGTTCGGTTAGCGATTCCGACACACTCTAACCAACCATGTTCTCCATGAATTTCGCAATCCCAGCAATCTTCTGCATAGTGTGCCATTTCGGTACTAGCGTGTTGACGGAATCGAATTTTCGCAGGTTTAACTCCTACTTCTATCAAGAAATCCCAGGTTCTAGCCAAAAACCATGCAACGGTCGGATGGCGTATGATTCCAGCANCTAGGGCTGCCCCGAAACTCATTCGCGACTCTCCAGCGTGAGGGCCATCCGGGTCCGGTACCAGTGCTATAATCTCCGTTCTGCGGTTTAAGTCGGTGACAGGAGGATTTTCTGGGTCGATGAAATACTCTAGCTCTGCCATGTTAAATTCTCTTAGTCGAATCATTCCTTGTCTGGGGCTAATTTCGTTTCTGTAACCCCTACCGGTTTGTATTGCGCCAAAGGGTAACTTTTGTCTGAAATGTCGGTATAATGCTGGGTATAACATGAACATACCTTGTGCGGTTTCAGGCCTCATGTAGGCAGTTCTGCCACTACTCATTGCACCGACGGTTGTGGAGAACATCAGATCCATAGGTTGAGCAGGCGTCCATTCTCTTTCGGAACAGGATGGGCATTCGATGCCCTTTGATAGTAAGTTATCTATTTCATCAGAGTTCAATGAATCTGCATTAGGGTGTAGATGCTCTACTAGGTGGTCTGCGCGAAATATTGAGCCACAGGCCTTGCACTCGGTCATCAGGTCGTTGAATTCCCCAACATGGCCACTAGCTACGAGTACAGACTCGGGGGTAATTGTTGGAGAATCGATTTCAACAATATCTCCATGACTCAACCAATGATCTACCCATTTTTGAGTCAGGCGCCGTTTTATTGCAGCACCAACGGGCCCGTAGTCGATTAATCCAGATACACCGCCGTAAATATCGAATGCAGGGAGTACAACCCCTCGACGCCTCAGCATCGCGGACAACCTCTCTAGTCTACGCTCGTCAGACATATCCAACAGCGTGGGGAGTATTCATCTGTCTTTCAAGCCATCCGCAAGTGACTGACTTACAAGGCTAAATTTACTACCCCTAAAAATCGCATCAAATCACATAAAATATAAATTTTTGAACATATTTTGCCCTATTCAGTACAATGTACTGTTTATTCATCCAAACGAAGTGTTCATGTACGGAATTATTCCCCTGTCGGGACATAGTGTGAGGGGAAGTAATGCCCAAAATAGAGTATGTAGAGGATTCTTGGGAAACCGAGCAACTGCTCGAGAGCCTGTCCCCACCCGTACGAAATTGGTTCAAGGATAAATTTCCTGACTTCACAGATCCACAAAAACTAGCAATACCTAGGATACTTAATGGCGAACATTTACTGCTATGTTCACCAACGGGATCTGGAAAAACCCTGACTGCGTTCCTATCAATCATTGATGATCTAGTACGTCGTTCATTGGATGGAAGTTTGGATAAATCCGTTCAATGCATTTACATTTCACCTATCAAAGCGCTAGCCAATGATATCCAGAAAAACCTCATAGGGCCTTTGACAGAAATTCGTGAAAAATATCTTCCAAGCAGGGCAAAGGAAATCAAAGTAGGGCTGCGAACAGGCGACACTCCCCAAAAAGAAAGAGAAAGGATGCTAAGGGCACCTCCTCACATTTTGATTACCACCCCAGAATCTCTCGGTTTGGCTCTTGCATCGAAGAGGTTCAGGCCATTATTGAATGACATGAAATGGATGGTAATCGATGAGATGCATTCATTGGTGCCAACCAAGAGAGGGACTCATCTTGCCTTGAGTCTCGCATTAATGGACAACGTAATCGAATCGGATGTCCAAAGGATAGGGATTTCAGCTACTATGGAGCCTCTAGAGGCAGTTGCGGAATTTTTGGTAGCTTCCGATTCAAGGGAGAGTGATACTGAGCCTCAACATGTTGCAATCGCTAAGGTATCCGGTGCCCGAAAATTAGATCTCGACATTATTTTACCAACTCCTAGATTCTCTTCATTACCAATAAAGGAGGTTCTCGAACATAATGTTGAGCGGATTAAGGAAATTGTTGAGGCTCATACAACTACCTTGGTTTTCGTTAACACCAGACAGATGACCGAAACTACTGTTCAGAAATTGAAAATATTAGGCACTGCAGGTGTCGAGGGCCACCACGGTTCAATGGACAAAGCGATTCGTTTAGACGTAGAACAACAGCTAAAGAATGGCCATCTTAGATGTGTTGTTTCATCTTCATCCCTAGAAATGGGTATCGACATAGGTTCAGTAGATTGTGTTGTTCAGGTTGGTAGTCCTGGTTCGATCGCCACAGCCCTGCAAAGAATTGGGCGCGCAGGTCACCAAGTGGGTGGTTTACCTAGAGCTAGATTCCTACCTACATCTCCGCAAGATTTACTTGAATTAGTTGCACTCCAAAACGGTATTCTTAGAGGGTCAATGGATCTTCTAAAATTCCCTGAAAATTCTTTAGATGTTTTAGCTCAATTTATGATTGGTCTAACGATTATTCAAGAATGGGATATCGACGATGGTTATGAGTTAGTAACCGCTGCTTGGCCTTATCGAGCACTACCCTATGACGATTATATCGAGGTTCTAGACCTCCTTGAGGAAGAAAGGCGAGTATGGGTAGATTGGGAAGACAATCGCTTCGGAAAGCGCGGTTATGCTCAGATGATTTACTACACAAATATAGGTACAATTGCTCCCGACAATAATTACCTGGTATTCACATCTGACGGAACTCTAGTTGGTCAACTTTCTAGTGGCTTCGTTGCTAGCCTAAGAAATGGGGATGTGTTCCTTCTTGGAGGTTCTACATACAGAGTATCCAGTGTCCAAGGCACTCGAGTAAACGTGACCTCTGCAACGGGTTACAGACCCACAATCCCATCATGGGCCGGTGAGGCTAATTCTAGAACCAATGAACTGAGTTACGAAGTCCTAGATGTTCTCGAGCGCGCCTCACATATCGTTCGGATGGGGAGAGATGTTCGACCTCTGCTGATGGACGTATATGGCCTCAACAAACCTATTGCTAATGCGTTAGCAAATTATCTCGATGAGCACTGTGCAACAACCTTCCAAGTTCCAAGTAGGGATCGCATAATTGTCGAGCAGGTAGCAGCACCATTACCGACGTATATCGTAACTACTTGCAGAGGTCGGTCTTTCAATCTGGCTCTGGGTTATCTTTTCGCAGGNATTGCAGTTCGAGACAATGTACTGGTCAATGAGATTTCTTTTGATGAAAACGGTTTCATGATAAAGTTAAGCCATGAGGTAGAGATATCAAAAATCCCTGAGTTATTCAGAGATGATTCCAGTCGAGAAGTACTGCAAAGGTACATGCTAGATTCACAATTATTTGCTAAGAGGTTCCGAGAGGTATCTAGTCGCAGTATGCTGAATCCTCGTAGAATTGGGGCTGACGAAGTAAGTCCAAAACAATTCCAAAACCGCGCTGAGCAAATCTTGCGAGCCCATAGACAAATGGAAGATTCCGTCGTCATTCGAGAAGCGATGAATGAGATNATGAACACNGACCTAGAGATGAAAGAATTAACAGATTTCATCGCTAGNATGGATAGTGAAAATGTNCGCATTGTTCACAGAAAGGTAAAGATGCCATCCCCTCTTGGAATGACTCTATTCATGTCTTCATTCGAAGACCTGTTGAGTCTTCGAACTCGCGCTTACCTGATTAAAGACATTGACCCAGAAATTCTTCGTAGACTTCTCGGAGCACGTTCCCTTGCTACCGATCTAGACCGCGAACGGCTGGCGAAATACTACCAGGACAAGGTTGCGGTACCAGACTCTCCAGCTGGCTTGCTGAGGTTGATGGACATGGGAGGTGGATTAGAGAAGTCTCTAACCCATCCTTTGTATTCTGAAAAATTGAAGAATGTAGAATTTGACCAGTTAAGAGCTTGGGTTTACGAATTAGCCGAGCGAGGCCTAATTACCAAGGTTCGTAATACAGGTCATGAACAAATCGACGATAAATGGTTCTCGGAAAGGATGGCTGGAGTACACGGCACACTGGGATGTCTGGCGGTATCTGGTGCCGATGAAATGGACGACCTTCGTTCGCTTTACACTGGAGGTTTAACCTTCGAGATGGGTGTTGATTTCAAGGAAGGTCAACCCGCTACTTGGAAGGAGACTTATCTTTCCGACCCTATGGATTGTCTAAGGCTCAAATTGCTTGATATGCTTGGATCCGAAGGCCCTCGTACTTTAGACAAATTAGCAGCCAGATTACCCTTCCCACGAGGTCAGGTAGAATCGGTACTACAAGAACTAGAAATGAGAAATCTCGTTTCGATTGGTTTCTTCACTCAAACGGAAGATGGTGAGTACATCCTACGGGTTGATGAATATCGAATAACAGGCGGGCAGGTAGAAGTAGTAGATTATCGAACACTGCAGACCTTGATTCTCCACAAATCGTTCTCTCAATATGAAGAACCTGCTGATGCGATTAGGAATCTTATTTTGGTACAACGAAGGGACGAAATGTTGCATCGTGTAAAGGATTACAGATTCCGTGATTGGAAGGACATTAAACACGATCCAGATGTCATTAATGGTAGATTATTGCACAATCGTGTTGGGTATACAATGGAAGATCAACTTCCATTGGTTCTAGGGCTAAGGGGTGACCCTTGGCTTGGTCCTTTAGAAGAAGAATTGTTGGAGAAGATTCCTAAAGATGGAATGAGTCGAATGGAATTATTCGACGGTTATCCAAAAGGCAAAGAAAATGCTCATGTCCAAAGGTCATTGAAGAGTGCTCTTTCCAATCTAGAAAGGCAATTAGTCATTGGAAAGAAATACATCGAGTTACCTAATCGGAAGCGTTCACTCGCAGTATTCCATCGAATTCATGAAAGAGTCAAGCCGATGAAATTCGACGAGGCCGTGAAGACCCTTATTGAGAGAATTGGACCTGTCCGATTGCACACTTTGAGATTCTTTGTTTCCCGACCGGTTGAGGAATTAGCCGAGACACTTCGCGATTTGGAAAATGCCGGAAAAATCGCTCGCGTAGTCGCTCTTCAACCCGATCCTACCGACTATTATTCCAGCCATGAAGACGCAGAGAAACTACTCTCGCCAATGGCAGAAGACCGCAAAATGAGAATAGTATCCCAATCCGACCCATTCTGCTCCAGATTTATTCAAGAAGTTCGGCTGATGTTGAAACAGGGTTGGTATCATCCCGTTTTCAAGGGGGTAGATCCAGTAGGTAGAATTCTTATGTTCGTGGTAAATGATTACCTAGAAATCAAAGATATCAATATCCCACATTCATATCTAGATGAGTTCAAAGACACCTTTGATGAATTGCTAGAAAATTATCGTGATAGGTTAATCGATGTCTCTGTTATTCACGCATTCAACGGTGTGCCAGTACATGATTGCGATGAAAATGTGCAACAAATTCTTTCCGACCTAGGCTTTGAGTCAATGGGGGACGGAGAGAGGTACATCAGAGGTGGAATAGTAGATCCAATGCCTCGAAAGAAGATTAATAGAATTCTATTCCACCATCACTCCCTTCATCAAAAAACTCGACATGAAAATGAAACAATCGCACTAGACTATCTAAATGAATTAAGAGACGATTTCGCATTACGTGGACGATGTGAAATGTTCCGTGTTGACCTAAAATCGATGGCGGCTGCCCAGCAATTACACCAAGGAACCAATCTTAGAGGTCACTTGGTGTGGGCAAAAATGCCTCACTTCCAAAAGTTGTTGACCATCAGAAATGTACAAGCTCCAGAAGAAGACGAGGATATCTTGCAATTCTTCAGGGAACATCACGACCCTGCGATTTTCATGGAGCGCCATGCAATGCGTCGTGGTGAATTCCGCAAACTAATCTCTCCATTGGTCCGAAGCGGACACCTTGTACAGGATTATCGAGGTGGTTTCAAGGCGGTGGAGCCAATAATAACCACAGATTTATGGGAAGTTAAGCGAGATTATTTGCGCGACCTAGTGAAAGATTACCCTGTCATCACTTTGAAGCAAGTTGAGAGGTTAGCTGGCTCTCCTTTCTCGGCAGAAGAAATATCGGATGTTATGCGAGAATTCGAGGAAGATGGAACGCTTATCAAAGGATTCCTTGTAGACGATATGCACGATGTTTGTTGGGGTCGTCATGATCTGTTAGAAGGGTCAGATGCACTAACTAAAACTCGAGATCTGGTCATCCCTCCTTCTGATCCACTCATTCACTACTATGGTAGTTTATTGAGGGAGAGATTCGGATATGGGTCAGCATATCTCGTATTCCATAGAGAGGAACCCGTGGCGGCCTTCAAGGCTAATACTAGAGAAGGCGTAATTCATATCACTGATTTCGTTGGTGATTCTGATTTAGAAAAAGAAGCACTGAGAGTAATGAAAGAATTTGCTTGGGAGCATGATATGCCCCTGAAAGGAAAGCTCTACGAGAGATTAAGAAGTCGTTGAAGAATTACCTTTTCCTCTCAATTGTTTAGGTAATAATTGCATAATATTTCTGTGTAATTCAGGTAATAAATCGAATAGTGCAATTGCCAATAGAAACATCGCAAAAAGGCTAGCGGCCTTTGCAGCATAACTGTGAGAGAAATCGAACATATCCAAACCTAAGAATTGCCAATTTCGATAGTTGTCGGTTAACCATACAATTCCAGCGTTACGGAAGGTGTTCAGAATGTGTATGGTTGGAACTGAAATCAATAAACCACGAAATCTTCGATTCCAAGGGACGGTTTGTAGCGCCACTATTGCCCCTACAAAGATAATCATTGATTGTAGACCGGAGCAACTTAGGATGAACCCAATATTTACTTCCTCACCGGTAGAATGGTACATTGGGATGAAGAATCCTCCATCACCTAGAGGTTGGGTAAGAAGCAACATACTTCCATCCCAATCGCTCAATGGGACCTCTCCTCCATCGTGTAAATCAACCATTACTTCCCCCATTGTGTAGGATCCTAATCCAACGAATTCTAACATCCACTCAGCACTATGTGCTGTTAGCATAACGAAAGCGATGTTTAGGTATGGGATACAGTATACTACGTGGTAGGGGATCATTGACCAAGCAACCATGCCACGTAGCCAGACTATGGATTGTCTGGTATCTTCGGTCAAAAGGCTAGACCTTTGGGTTTCAAGCACAGCAAGAAAAATCCCTCCAGGTAAGGCTCCTGCAGTCATTATGATTAGAACAGGGTCTCCAATTTTCACATAATATTCCGATAGTAGGTAAATGAACAGGCCTAGAAATACCCAACCAGCACCTGCAATTTGCCCAGACCATTTAGCATTAGAATTAGAAAAAGAAGTGGCTAGAAAGGCCATTCCTAATATTCCGATTAGTAATCTAAGTGCTTCCCCAGAGGTGCCAATTGAGACGGCAATGGCTTCCAAAGCGACTCCTACAGGCTCCTCCATCGAATCGACTCCAGCCATCAACTCGTAAATATGATGCCCTCGCCGGTTTGCTTTGGGAGACACATGGGCTTCGATTTCGAATCATTCGCTGAGGGTTATCTCAGTGATTTGCGAAGAACCCTTTCTGAGGTCTCCAAATCCCAAATTGAAGCCCTATGGATTGAATTATCTGCAGTTGCGGGGAGAGGAGGTAGTATCCACATGATCGGTAATGGTGGAAGCGCCGCAACACCTTCTCATAGTGCAGGGGATTGGTCCAAAGAACTAGGTATTCCTACCATCGCTCATACGGACAATATATCTTCATTCACTGCATGGGCTAATGATACCGATTACGCAAATGTATTCGCGGGGCAATTGTCCACTTTTGCTAAATCAGGAGACCTTGTTATCGCATATTCCGGTTCAGGTAATTCCGCCAATGTGCTAAACGGAATTTCTGCTGCTAAAGAAGCGGGCTGTAGAACAGCAGCAGTAACCGGTGATTACAACGGTGGAAAGGGCGGTGAATTAGCCCAGATGGTCGACGTCGCAATTATTGTTCCTACTACTTCGATGGAGCGTATTGAAGATATGCAANTAATTATCAATCACATCGTAAAAGAAGCCNCCAAAGCCAATAATGAGCAGTGATACAATGCTACCGCCTCATCGCGAGTCTGCGGAATTAACCGCCCCATTGAAACTACTTGACTTACCGAGTGGCAAAAGTTGGGATGGAAGAATTGCCTATCTCGACCGAGATGGCGTAATCAATGTTGGAAGCGAAAACTACGTGAATTCCCCTGCAGAAGTCGAATTGTTGCCAAATGCGGGCTTAGCAATTGGTAATTTGCGCAGGGCGGGATATAGAATAGTTGTGGTGACTAATCAATCACCCATTGGCAGAGGTCATTGGGATTCCGAAAATCTAGACGATATCCATTCGGAAATAAGAAGTAGATTACTANTTGAAGATTCAGATGCTCATCTAGATTTGATATTATTTTCACCATATGCTCCTTGGGAAGGTGCATGGGCAAGAAAGCCCAATTCCGGGATGCTAGAGGCGGGTAGACAACTTATTGACGCCGCCTCATCTAATGCTGATTTCGACAGCATCAAACTCCTTTATGACGCTGAATGGGTCGAAAGGCCTGATGAGTCAACCTCATTCATGGTAGGTGACAGAGGAGTCGATATGGCTGCTGCAGAAAACCACGGAGTCAGGGGGATTCGTTGTGATCCTGACATTGGTATTTCTGGAGTTGTTGATTCAATACTGGGGGGTGTCGCGTGAGCGACACCCATACGAAAAGTGTCATCCGAATAGGATTGGATGACACAGACCATGTTGAGTATGCCTGTACTACCGAACACTTCAACCGTTTACTTAACCGATTGATGGAATCGATTGATGGATTCGAGATTATAGAAAGGAGGCTCGTACGGCTTTGGCCCTTCGCTCCGAAGAGAACTAGGGGGAATGCGGCTCTTTCTGCGATTTGTCGAATACATATCAGTAGCCTGATTCAGCTTGAATCAATCTGCCAAGAATTCATCGGAGATTTGGAAAAAGAGATTCTAGGTAGTTACCCTGAGACAGGAGAGAAACCTTCTCCATGTCTAATTTTCACTACCGAAGAAGTTCCCGAATCGTTGTATTGGAAAGCAGTCAGAGGAGAAGTTTCCCTCGAAACTACTCTAGCTAAATTACCCCACTCGACTAAAGTTTACTCTATTGAGGAATATCCCGATGGCATCATCGGTGCATCTGCTGCTATCGCTTGGAATCCTTCCGAAAACAACACTTGGGAATTTATCGCTTGGAGAAAAATTGAGATGATTAGAACAGACAGGGAAGTCTCAATACAAGCCATTGACTCTATGTCAAAACAATTTCCAACCACTTTCGCTAATAGAGATCCAACTACGGGTAGAGGTTTGATTATGCCACGTACTAATTGTCCTGTACTATACGGAATTAGAGCCGAGTCGCCTGAGGNATTACAATCTGCACATGAATTCCTACAAGGTAGNCCAGATGTCGAGGAATGTGACTCCTGGGCGATCCATAGAACCAATCAAGTATCGGATGACCATTTACTAGGTGCAGTAACAGGAATTGTGTCTTCTCAGCCTCTTGAAGTTCAAGGCGGTCATTCCTCGATTGTTGTTTGGACTGGTTTATCGTCACAGACACTAATCGCATTCGCAGAAAGTGGTGATGTCAATACATTGCTAAGGCAATTGTACCCTGGTGATATAATCGAATGGATGGGATTAATCTCGCCCTCGAGTGAAGTACATTTAGAGAGGCTCAGGGTGAAATCAACCAGCCCTAGAATCGTAAAGAGACCGGAATGTTGTGGAAAAGCCATGAGAAGTGCGGGTGTAGGTCAAGGGCTACGATGCAAAGAATGTGGGAAGTTAACGCAAAAANCTTGGGTTAGTAAATTAGTTTCATTTGAATCTCCACATCAAGGATGGGTTGAACCCAATCCAGCAAATAGAAGGCATTTAGCAAAACCGTTGCAAATAGGTCTACCAACTGCACAGAACAGTCAAGTCTGAGAATTCACTCGCGTGTTTATGGCTGATACTCAAACCATTCTAGCAGTCCTATTGACAATTTCTGCAGGATTGTTGATTTGGTATATCTTGGGATTACGTCAAAAACGGCGAATGAGTGACTCAGAGGATTCAGTAGATTATAGCGGAATGGCAAGGAATCCTGAAAAATTGATGGAACCGGACCAAGAAGCATTGGAAGAATTAGACCGTTTACTTTCCCAAGAGTTCGACTCAGAAGAATGAACTAAGCGAGGGTGAATCCAGATTCTTTCAATTTCAATCTGGTTTCTAGTTCCTCATCGATTAGTTTTCGATAATTCCTAATGCCTTCTTCCCTCAATAACCATACTTGCCTTAATCCTGACAGTTGAGAACCCCTGCTTTTCCATTTTTCTNCATCAGCCGATGGCGATTCATATGCCTTTGAAGTCAGAATCAACCTAGTGTTTTGTGTTGTAGAAATCAAAGTACGTGCCGCCTGTAAATCATCCGCAGGTGCTCGGCCTGAAGATGGGCACCAATCATCAATAACAATCAAATCCGTATCGTCTAATCTATTGATTACGGGTTTCATAGTGTTGACCCTAGTAAGCAAATTTGTACCAAACTCTAGGACAAAAAATCTCTCTAATTGAGATTCATTAAGTCCTGCAAAAATCTCTTGAGTCCTTTGAGGGTCTAACGAATTTCTACCTAACCAAACTACACGAGAATTAGACTGTAATACGTCTACTGCAAGGCTTAGACAAAGGCTAGTACCTCCTATCCCCTCTTCCACTGAAACGTGAACCGGACCGGAATCTAGGTCAAGCATTATTCAGGTTTGAAAAACTCAGGGTGGATTAGCATTACTATTGCTAAACCATCGCCCTTGCTAGTGCAATTGTTTCGTCTACAATTTCACCACTGACTCCAAGGTGACTTGATGGATCGAATAATTGGTCTAATTCTTCTGAGGTAAAGGCACTAGTTACGGCCTCGTCTTCACCACAAATCTCCCGAAGATGGCGATTTTCAGCGACAGCAACCATTGAAGCTGCTCGTAGAATTTCGTGGGCTTGGTCTCTATGAATCCCTTCGTCGACCAATGCTAACATTATCTTCTCTGCCATTACTAGGCCATTTTGAGATTCTATGTTTGCTAACATNCTATCAGCATCAACCACGCATTTACCCATGACTCTGTCTGATTTTGCTAGAATATCATCCAATAGTATCATTGCATGAGATAGGGTAAATCTCTCACTCGAGGAATTAGCTAAATCCATAAAGAAAAATGGTGTTATTCAGCCAATAGCAGTTAGACCAAACAAATCTATTTCAGGCAAATATGAAATTATTGCTGGAGAAAGAAGATGGCTTGCAGCCCAAAGAGCAGGTTTACACGAAATCCC
>FUFK010049548.1_pt1 | contig 12468 bp, 19 predicted proteins | sample 1021851 | NCBI WGS metagenome assembly FUFK01 (sample SAMEA51879418, study PRJEB19060) | metagenome
AATATTAAAAATATTTCAACCCCAAAAGAAAATGAGGAGTTCTATCTAAAACCTATGAATTGCCCCCATCATTGTGAAATTTATAATTCTCAAAAATTTAGTTACAAAGATTTACCTATAAGATATGCAGAATTTGGAACTGTCTATAGATATGAGCAAAGTGGTGAACTCCATGGATTAACAAGAGTAAGAGGATTTACACAGGATGATGCACATATATTTTGTACAGAAGACCAGCTTGATAGTGAATTTAAGAATGTTATAGATCTAACGCTTTACGTATTTGAATCCTTAGAATTGAGTGATTTCAGTGCTCAAATTTCTATTAGAGATTCAAAAAATATGGAGAAATATATTGGAGATGTAAAGGCATGGGAAAAATCTGAAAAAGCTATTATTAAAGCTGTTCAAGATAAAAACCTAGATTATAAGATTGAAGAAGGAGAAGCAGCATTCTATGGCCCAAAGCTAGATTTTATGGTAAAAGACGCACTTGGAAGAAAGTGGCAGCTTGGAACAATTCAAGTTGATTACAATTTACCCGATAGATTTGATCTGACTTACATTGATAAAAATAATGGGTCCAAAAGACCTGTAATGATTCATCGTGCACCTTTTGGAAGTCTCGAAAGATTCATAGCTATTTTACTTGAAAATACTGCTGGAAATTTACCCCTTTGGTTAACACCTAACCAATTTATTATTCTTCCCATCAGTGAAAAGCATGAAAAATACTGTGAAAATGTTTTAAATTTGTTAGAAAATGACGAAATTCGCGGCCTGATTGATAACAGAAGTGAGACAATTGGAAGAAAAATCAGAGATGCTGAAGTTGAAAAAATCCCTTACATGTTAGTAATAGGGGAACAAGAATCAGAACAGAAAGTCATTTCTGTAAGAAGTCATGGTGGAAATGATTATGGTAAAATGAAAGTTGATTTGTTTACTGCTTCTGCAATTACTCAAGCTCTTGATAAAGTAAAACCAGATACAAGAAAAAAGATGGAAGACATCATAAACAACGGTGGTAAGTCACAATTTTTGAGACTTGTTAATGTGGTTTTCAAGTAATGAATGATACACGCATTTCTTTTGGTATATCTACTAGGTGGTGATGTACAAGGTGGTCAACCCATGTACTTTCGTAGTATTGACACTTGCAATTGGTACGCAAGTAGAATAGTAAAAAGATATGGTAACTATAGTTACAGTTCCTTAGTTCCCCCAGAACACAGAGCAACCGCTTATTGTAAACCAGTATACATAAATAGTAACACTAAAGGTCTTTATGACCACTAGGGGATACAATGAGTTTATTAACATACGTTCCATATTCAGATGTCAAACCAGTTGCGAATCTAAACGCAAAGGTTAAACGACTTATTAAGAAAACAAAAAAAGAAGAGGAAAAACCAGAATTTAAGTTTTTCCCCAGAAACGCATATAAGCGTATTAAACTCCCCCCACCAACATTTGACTTAAAAATAGAAGCAGAGAAAGTCAAACAAATTATGGAGAAAAGAACTCCAGAGGATGAGGAGTCAATTCGTAACCATGACGAAAGTGCAGCTTATGCTGTTCACCGATATGTTGAAGAAAATGGTTTAAAGTTCAAAGAAGACGAACTTAACGAAATTATAATGCAGTGTAAACCAACAATTAAATATTTTAAAGAGACATTTAATATTCCCAGACCACATGAGGTACACAAAGATATTGATGCGATTGGAAGAATGGATAGCACAACAAATAAAACAGCAAGTTATCCATCTGGTCATGCAACACAAGGAATGTTAGTTGCGTTATACGCTGCTCAGAAATATCCACAACATAGAGATAACCTTATCAAAGCAGGGAAAGAAAGTGGATTAGGAAGAATTAAAGCAGGGTTTCATTATATTCCAGATTATATTGCTGGAAACTTACTCGCAGAAAAGTTGATGATGATTATCAATAGAGAGTATTTAAATGAAGCACCCAGAATACCCAGAAAGAAAGGTCAACCAGCTGGGTCAGATAAACATTCAGATTTATATACAGATGAAAATCCAAAGGGAACTATTCACGGTCTTGGTTTCAAAGATGTTGAAACTGCAAAGGCAAGTGTGAAGAAAATAGAATCTTCTGGTAAATCTCATGCACACAAGATACAAGCCGCAATCGCTATGGAACAGAGAGCGAGAGTGATGGGAAAGACGGCAGAGGCCGCTGTGTATCGTAAGTACATTGAAAAGATGAAGAAGATTACTAAACAAAAGAATGAGGACTTTACACAAAAAGATGTAAACGATTTAGAGAAGTTTGCAGATAGAATACTTGCAAAGTATGGTATTGATGTAGAGTTCACTAGACATTTCGTAGATAGGTTAAATGACCCACGAAATAGTCCAGAGATTAAAGTATCTGAACTACAAAGATTCTTTAAAAAAATACAAAGAAATAAAGGTAGAAATATATTAGCTAATCCAGACACAGAAGCAGTTCTCAAGGATATGTCAACTAATTTGAATTTACCAGTTGTTATTAAAACAAAAGGTGATGATAGTTTTGAAGTAACAAACAAAACGATTATGCGAAAGAAAGATTTTAGAACAACTAGTAAAGTGATTAATTATGAAAAATGGAGTGACAAATACAAGAAGAGCATTGACTGTAATAATCCAAAGGGATTTTCACAGAGGGCTCATTGTCAAGGGAGAAAAAAATGATTAATTGGATTAAAAACAGAATGAAAGAAAGAACGTCTTGGGATGGTGCGATTTGCATTGGTCTAGGACTTATGATTCTTTTCATGGCACCTCTTGCAAAGATTGCTGCTGGACTTGCAATCGCATGGGGTATTTGGACAATTTGGAAATCTGAGTAATGAAAATCTTGCGTATCATATTCTGGCCTTTAATTATGATAAAGAATATTCTTGACCCCAACTACTGGGCTCACAAGATAGGTAAAAAGTCTGGTGCATATGATAAAGCAAGAAATTCTAAAATTAGGAGATGGGCAGATGGTCTAACTGGTTGGAAATACTGGGCATGGCAACTTGGAGGTGGTATACTTGCAGTGATTGTTATAGAACTAGTATTAAATCAACTTGGTATGACCATGTTGCCTTGGAGATAAAATGATACGATTATATGCAATGATATTCGTGATTGCGTTACTTGGCGGTGCAGCTTATGCCGCCAAGTATTATTACGATACGACACAAGCGACTATTGCACAGTTGCGTGAGAACAATGCGAAGTTAGAAGTTGCAAATGAAGAGAACCAACAAACTATCAAAAAGATGGGTGAGGATGCAAAACGACTTAATGCATTGACTGACCAACTAAGTGCAGATTTAAGAAAAGCAGAAGAGTATGGAGATGAACTCCGAAATACTCTAAATAAACACGATATGACCCACCTTGCAAATAAAAAGCCTGGGTTAATTGAAAAGAGGATGCAAAATGCGACAGATAAACTTTGGGATGACCTTGAGTCTGTTACTAGTGACAACACTACTTCTGAGTAGTTGTTCTAGTTTCTATAAACCAGAAAAAGAGATTGTTACGGTAACAAAACTTGTGGAGAGACAGATACCAACTGTTCCTCATCCTAAACAAGTACAGATGAATGAGATTAAGATTTATGTTGTATCACCGTCTGAAAACTTTGAAGAATTTAAGAAAGAGTTTGAAGCGAAGAACGGTGCAGATTCGTATATTGCAATTTCAGTAAAAGACTATGAAAACTTAGCGAAGAACTTTGCAGAACTNAGAAGNTATATTGAACAACAGAAACAAATCATCCTTTACTATGAAGAAGCTGTAAAACCTTCAGAAAGGGAGAATGATGACGGAGATAAACAATAAACCATATTTAATGGCAGTTTTATCTGGTGTTGCTTATAGAGAACCAAAGGACGCAAATAAAACTTTTGAGAAGTACGGTTTTCATAACCACAGATTTATAGACAAAGATGGCGCACAATGTTATGTTATTTGGAACGACATTAGTGCGATTATTTGTTTTAGAGGAACAGAACCCAAAGAAATGTCTGATGTTAAGGCAGACTTAAATGCACTTCAAAGAAAAGGGTTGCATAATAAAGGTGATGTTCATGCTGGTTTCCAAGGTGAAATCAACAAAGTCTGGGATGACTTAAACTTCACAGTCGCAGATATTCAAGATAGAAATATCTATATTACTGGACATTCACTTGGTGGTGCAATGGCAACCATCTGTGCAAAAAGATTACAAGAAGAGGGTTTAGAAACCCTCATGTCTTTATATACCTATGGTTCACCAAGAGTTGGTGATAAAAAATGGGTAAAAACATTACAAGTTCCACATTATCGTTTTCAGAACAACAATGATGTAGTCTGTAGAGTTCCTTTCTGGTTTATGGGTTATAGACATCATGGAAAGAATATATACATTGGTTACAATGGTAAAATATCTAAAATGAATATGTGGAGAAGATTTATAGACAGTATGCGTGGTAGATTTAAAGCTTGGTCTAAATGGCAACTCTTTGACGGTGTGTACGACCATGACATTTCCACTTATGCTAAAAGAGTAAAAGGATATGACGTATAATGATAGAGATGATTGAAAGAATGGCATCTGATAGATTATGGATTTACACTGGTATTGTGGGTTCTTTATTTGGTGCAGCCTTCCTTGCATATTTTCAAGGAACACGAGCAGGACTTTGGTGTTATGCAAAGTTTGATATAATTTTAGATTACCTCGTTGAAAGGTGGGGGTGGACTTGGTTACAACAACCAGAGGACGCATGGAGAAAAAAATATCCATATGTGACAAAGAAAATTGATGAGTTGGAACAAAGATTGCAAAGGTTAGAGGATAGTCATACGCCTGACGGTAGATAGCGTCAAATTATTCCTTTAGTCAAAACTTTGACAACGCATAAATAATATAGAGGTAAATAAATGGCTGCGAAATTATCAGATGACACTCAAGTGGCAATGCCCTTGAGAAATATATTATCCATCATTGCTGGAGTTGCAATCGCAACTTGGGCTTATTTTGGTATCATTGAACGAATAAACAATCTGGAAACTGAACAGACGTTAATGTCCTCAGATTTGGAAAAGAATACAGAATTCCGAATTAAATGGCCGAGGGGTGAAATGGGTGCGTTACCAGCAGACGCTGAACAATTCATGTTAATAGAACATATCGCTGGCGAACTAGAGAAGTTATCAAAAGATATAGAAGAGGGTAAAGCACCCTATGACCAACAACAAGCATTAACACTGCAATTTTACGAAACAAGAATTAATAAGTTGGAAAAGTCAATTGATGAACTAAAAGATAGAATTGTTAACCAACATTATGAGGCAATGAATGGAAAAAACGGAAAGCATTAAAAATGAAAATAATAGAATTCGTTTTGTTATTGTACATAGGAAATGGTGAACTTATTGAATACACAGTTCGTGATGGTTTAACTGATTGTTTAAAGACAAAGAGAACAATTGAAAGAAATATGCAAATTGACCCAGACGAAAAATATAAGGGTGGTGCAAGATGGTCTTGTCAAAAACTTCATGTAGAAATAGATGAAGGTGGTAACATCCTTGGGTTTATAGATGGCGTACCAGCTGTCGGAGGAAAATAAGTGTCAGTGGAAACAGAGATTGCACTATTGAAAAGAGAAGTAGATGACATGAAAGGTATTCATGTTCGTCTTGATTCTGCTATCGAAAAGATAGCAGAAGTCTCTTCTTCATTACACACTGTTATCGCTGTACACGAAGAAAAACTTGCAAGACAAGAAGAGACATTGGAAGAAAATGAAAAACACTTTAGAGATAATGTTCAAGAGTTACATTCTCGTATAACCACCAATGCAAAAGAAACATCTCAACATATGTCTGAGATGGAACGTAGACTTTTAGATGAACTTCAAACAATACGAAAAGAAATGTCAAATCGTGTTGGTATGTTAGAAAAGTGGAAATGGGTTATTGTTGGGGGTTCAATTGTCGCAGGCTTTATCATNCAAAAAGTAATCACNNTNAATNTNTGACTTGACTTTNNGTTGAGTTTCATGTANTATCTACAACATGAGTACATATGTAGATATTAAATATCTCAATTTAATGTCACACCGATTACAGAGGTTTTCCAAAAAAGGGGATTACCTCTGGAATTTTCGGTGTCCATTTTGTGGAGATAGTAAAAANTCAAAATCAAAAGCNAGAGGTTATGTNTATAGGACAAAGAATGATTTGTTCTATAAATGTCATAACTGTTCAAAGGGAACAAACCTTGGAAATCTAATTCTAGAGGTTGACGAATCCCTATATAAAGAATACCTTGTTGAAAGATACAAGGAAGGTTCGACAGCAAATGGAAGAGGTGGAAATGTCAAAAATCCAGAGTTCAATATACCCAAGCCCGTCTTCATTCAGAAAGACATCTTATCAAAACATAAATCATTCAGAGAACTTGGACAAGACCACCCAGCTGTTAAATCTATGGGAAACCGTTTATTACCACAGAGTAGATTTAACGATATCTATTTGGTTCATAAGTTTTTTACTTGGACTAATGAGTTAATACCTAATAAGTTTAAGGATTTGACGAATGACCATCCACGGATGGTGATTCCTTTTCGTGATGCAAATGGCAAAATATTTGCATATCAAGGAAGAGCCTTTGGAGAGGAACAACCAAAGTACATCACAATCGTTCTTGACCAGAATAGTGAGAAAATATTTGGTCTTGATAGGGTTGACGATAGTAGGAATATTATTATCGTGGAAGGCCCTATTGATAGTTTTTTTCTTCCAAACTGTATTGCAGTTGCTCAAGGGGATTTACGGTTACCTCAGTACAAAACTAAAAGCACTCTGGTCTTTGATAACGAACCTAGAAATAGGGAAATAATCAAAAACATAGAGAAAGCAATTGACGAAGATTACAGTGTGGTAATCTGGCCGTCAGAGATAGAGGAAAAGGATATTAATGATATGATAATTTCTGGTTTGACAAATGTAGAAGTTTCAGATATTATACATAGAAATACCTTTTCTGGTTTACAAGCAAAAACACAATTATCACATTGGAAAAAGATTTAGGAGAGAACCATGTCGCAACAAGCTACAGTGGTGAAGATGCCACTTTCTGACTCAACAACAAAATATTTGGGAATTAATATAGATACAAAAAGAGATGAACTGTTATCGGAACAAGCAAAAAAACTGGTAGAGGATTACTACTGTAAAGACAAAGAGACTTCCCCACAACAAGCATACGCAAGAGCCGCTGTTGCATATTCATATGGCGACATGGATTTAGCACAAAGAATTTATGACTATGTNTCTAAAGGTTGGTTTATGTATGCATCACCAGTATTNTCTAATGCACCAANACCAGANGAGAAAGCAAANGCACTTCCTATNTCTTGTTTTNTAACTTATGTACCAGACTCACTTGAAGGACTTATTGACCATTCATCTGAACTGCGTTGGTTATCAGTTAAAGGTGGTGGTGTCGGTGGACATTGGAGTGATGTTCGTGCAGTATCAGACAAAGCGCCTGGGCCGATGCCTTTCTTACATACAGTAGATGCAGATATGACTGCATATCGTCAAGGTAAAACTCGTAAAGGTTCTTATGCAGCCTATATGAATGTAGACCATCCAGATATTATTGAGTTTTTAAATATGCGTGTTCCTACTGGAGATGTTAATCGTAAGAACTTAAATCTACACAATGCAATCAATATTACTGATGCATTTATGAGAGCAGTAGAAAGAGGTGAGACTTGGGATTTGATTGACCCTAATGACCAAACTGTTAGAGAAACAATGCCTGCAAGAAAGTTATGGGAACAAATCTTAGAAGTAAGATATAGAACTGGTGAACCATATCTTAACTTTATTGATACTGCTAATCGTGCATTACCACAATCACAAAAAGATTTAGGTTTGAAAATTCATGGTTCTAATCTTTGCAATGAAATTCATCTTGCGACTTCAGAGGATAGAACAGCTGTTTGTTGTTTATCATCTGTAAACGTAGAAAAGTTTGAAGAGTGGAGAGGTACTACAATGATTCGTGACCTTATTCGATTCTTAGATAATGTTCTTCAGTTCTTTATTGATAACGCTGGTGATGAGATTGGTCGTGCAAGATATTCTGCACAAAGAGAAAGAAGTCTTGGTTTGGGCGCAATGGGATGGCACGCTTTCTTACATAAGAAAAGAATACCTTTTGAATCAGAACAAGCACAAGTTTGGAATAATGTTGTATTTCAGTATATTCAAAAAGAGGCAAAAGAAGAAAGTCTAACTATGGGTAAACAAAGGGGTGAGGCACCAGATATGGAAGGCACTGGTAGACGTAATGCACATTTACTTGCAATTGCACCTAATGCTAATAGTTCTATTATTTGTGGAACTTCACCATCTATTGAACCACTNAAAGCAAACGCATATACNCANAGAACNAGAGCTGGTTCACACTTAGTCAAGAANAAGTATCTTGAAGAAGTATTAGAAGAAAAAGGTAAGAATACAGATAAGGTCTGGACAGATATTATTACTAACGGTGGTTCTGTACAACATCTAAGTTTCTTAAATGCTAATGAAAAAGATGTTTTCAAAACAGCGATAGAAATTGACCAGATGAAAATTGTTGACCAAGCAGGAACAAGACAAAGGTTCTTGTGTCAAGGTCAATCTGTAAACTTATTCTTCTCTGCTGGTGCAGAACGAAAGTATCTACACACAGTGCATTTTAACGCATGGAGAAGAGGTGTTAAAGGTCTTTACTATTTAAGAACAGAGACAACTCAGAAAGCTGAGAATGTTGCAGAGAAAGTTCAAAGAAATGCGTTAAGAGATTATCAAACTCAAGAGTTGCAATCACAAGAGGAGTGTGTAGCGTGTCAAGGGTAGAAGAATATATTAAGGTAAGAAAAAATCAACTACAAGAAGATATGAAGAAGGCACATGATGACCATGATGTTGCATGGTATAATCGCCTTATTCAAGAGTTAGATTGGGTACACCAAATGGAAACTAAACCCACTCATAACTGTTATATGGAAGGGAACGAGAATGGAAATTAAAGTATACACTAAATCAGGCTGTCCATTTTGCGATATGGCAAAGAAATGGTTAGACGAAAATGGATTTGAGTATGAATCAGTACTCATGGATAATGAAGAAGAAAGACTTGCACTTTATCAGTCAATCAATGGTATTTCAGAGAATATTGGTAATCCACCAGATGTTCGTAGAGTTAACTCTGTNCCACAGATTTTTNTTGATGGTGACCGTATNGGTGGTTATGATGACTTGATGAAATATGCAGAAACACTATTTAAGAAAAGAGGTAGTGGAAGTCTTTTGAAATTTAGTGAAACTTACAAACCTTTCCATTACCCTTGGGCAGTTGAAATCACAACAAGACATGAAAAGGTACACTGGATTGAAGATGAACTTGACCTTGCAGAAGATGTATCTGATTGGAAGTCTGGTAAAGTAACTGAATCAGAAAAAGAGTATATCACCAACATTCTAAGACTATTTACACAGGCTGATGTTGCAGTTGGACAGAACTACTATGACCAGTTGATTCCAAAGTTCAAGAATAATGAAGTTCGTAATATGTTAGGTTCGTTTGCAAATAGAGAAGCAATCCACCAGAGAGCATATGCACTTCTAAATGAAACACTTGGTCTTCCACCAGAAGAATATCATGCGTTTCTGGAGTATTCAGAAATGTCAGATAAGATTGACTTCATGATGGATTCCAATACATCAACCCATAAAGGTCTTGCACTTGCAATGGCAAAATCAGTGATGAATGAAGGTATCGCTCTGTTTGCATCATTTGTGATGTTGTTGAACTTCCAAAGGTTCGGTAAGATGAAAGGTATGGGAAAGGTCGTAGAATGGTCTATTCGTGACGAATCTATCCATGTAGAGGGGATTGCNAAACTATTCCGACAGTTCTGTACAGAATATCCTAAGATAGTAGATGATGAGTTCAAAGCTGCAATCTATGAGATGGCAAGACTATCTGTAAAACTGGAAGATAAGTTTGTGCAGATGACTTACAAAATGGGTGCTCCAGAAGGTCTGGAGGCGTCTGACGTAAAGACCTATATAAGATACATTACAGACCGAAGATTATTACAACTTGGTCTGAAACCAAACTTTAAAGTCAAAGATAATCCATTACCTTGGTTGGAGTGGGTCTTGAATGGTGCAGACCATACAAACTTCTTTGAAAATCGTGTTACAGAATATGAAGTTGCTGGATTATCTGGAACATGGGATGATGCATACGAGGCTGCNTAAANATGGCGAAAAAAGTTCTCTATTGTNACGATTGTGACGTAGAGTTTAAAGTTCANTTCGGAATGTCNGANANNCANTANCATGCAANNCANTGTGTCTTTTGTGGTGGTGAGATAAATATTGATGANGAAGACGAAGTAAACGAAGAATACGAGGAGTACGATTATGAGTAAATGCACTAGATGTGGTCATGAATGTCATTGTGGTACTGATTGTGAGAAATGTGTGAATGATGTATGTCATGATTGCAATTGTTATGAGGTAAGTGAGGATGGCTGTTAGAGGATGTCAAAACTGTGGTCATGAATCACATTGTGACGGTAAATTATATAAAGACTTTGGTGAGAAAAAAGAAGTATTAGTTTGTTATCATTGTCGTTGTTCTGTTTGTGAAACAGATTATAAAAGATGGTCAAATTGTGAAGATGCATGGGATGACTCTTGGACAGATGAAGCAATTGTAACGAAATGAAGACGCAAAGTGCAAAAGCAAAAGGTCGCAGATTACAACAGTGGTTTCGTGACCAACTAATTGAAAAATTAGAAGTGCATCCAGAAGATGTAGAATCTAGGTCTATGGGTGCTGGTGGGGAAGATTTGATTATGGCGAGAGCTGCGAGAGAAAAGTTTCCTTATTCTGTAGAGTGTAAAAATCAAGAAAAATTAAACATATGGGAATCATATTCTCAAGCAGTTGAAAATAGCAAAGACTATGAACCAGTGGTGGTGATTAAGAGAAACAATCATAAACCACTAGTTGTAGTTGATGCAGAATATTTTGTAGGACTGCACAAGGATGAGACTTGATTACAAGAACTGTACAATAGAATTAGATAATTCTAAAGGAAGAGTTTATAGAGATGGTAAACTTATGTTCAAAGGTGATGGATATATTGCGATTAAATTTATGTTACAGTGGACAGATAATGCAAAAGANGTNCAAGAAAGATTTAAATATCAACTCTCACAAAGGGAACAATGTAAATGGACTAAGCGTGATGAAGAACAACGATATGAAAAGAGAATGAAAGAAGAAGCCGAAAGAGCACAAGCATCTTTTGAACCAAAACCAAAAACAAAGAAAACTACAAAGACTAACAAAATAGATAAAATGTTTAAAATGACGAGGTGAAAATGTTAATTAGTGAAGATATTAAATTAGATTATTCAGATGTACTAATCAGACCAAAAAGGTCAACCCTAACTTCCAGATATGACGTAGATATGACACGGACTTTCAAATTTGTCCATAGTGGACGAAGTTGGTCTGGTGTACCAATTATGGCATCTAATATGGATACAGTTGGAACACCACAGATGTATGAACGTCTGTTAGAACATAATATGATAACTTGTCCAGCAAGACACTATATGAAAAAGGATGCGACTTGGTGGAGAGTTGGAACTACTGATAATAAGATGTTAGGTAAAAATGTTTGTATGATGAGTGGTGTTGATGATATCGGACATATGATTACACATCATTTAAAGTGGGAGTTTATCGGTATTGATGTTGCAAATGGATATACGATTTCTGTAATTGATGCAATCAAAGATATTCGTATGAGACTTCCAGAGGCAACCATTGTTGCTGGTAATGTAGTTACTGCTGATATGACACAAGAGTTAATTCTTGCTGGTGCAGATATTGTAAAGGTAGGAGTAGGGCCCGGCAGTGTTTGTACTACAAGAACTAAAACTGGTATTGGATATCCACAACTTAGTGCAGTGATTGAATGTGCAGACGCAGCTCATGGATTAAATGCACATATTATTGCAGATGGTGGTTGCACTACTTCTGGTGATATCGTAAAAGCATTTGCTGCTGGTGCAGATTTTGTAATGATTGGTGGAATGTTAGCAGGACATGATGAATGTGATGGTGAAGTTATAGATGGTAAAATGCAATTCTATGGTATGGCATCTGAATCTGCAATGTTAAGACATAATGTACCTCATAGAGAATATCGTGGTGTTGAAGGTAAAACTGTTTCAGTTCCATATCGTGGCCCAGTAAACAATACCATCATTGATATACTTTCTGGTATTCGTTCTGCGTGTACTTATGTTGGTGCAAAGAGATTGAAGTCTTTATCCAAGTGTGCAACATTTGTAAGAGTAAACAATACACACAATACAA
>FUFK010803924.1_pt1 | contig 12468 bp, 19 predicted proteins | sample 1021851 | NCBI WGS metagenome assembly FUFK01 (sample SAMEA51879418, study PRJEB19060) | metagenome
ATGAAAATCAACTTGTGTTTGATTATCAGAATATTTTACGACAATATTTTTTTTATCTTGATCTTTATAAATTACGAAGTCGCTCCAGTTTGGAATTGTTATGCCTGTATTAAAAATATCTCTTATTCCTGTGCACGTCCTTAAAGATCCTTGAGGAACGGGAGTCTTAGATATATTTGAGGGAGTCTTCTTAAACCATTTAGGTATAAATTTGTGTGTGTAATCTATGGGGTGTAACTCTAGCACTTCTTTTCTATAAGTGACCACATCTAAATGCAGAGTGGATTTTAAAAATTTAAATAACATTAATAAAAAAAATCGTTGATCTCTTTTGGTAAATTTTTGTCAATGTAATCTATTTGATATTCTGTAAGAGGGTTAGTTTTTTTTGAGATTTTATTTTTAGTTATCATTAAGCTATGATCCACATAATTATCTATTGTAAGCCACTGCATGTGTTTTTTAATTAATTCTTGTTTAAACTGTATCCTCGTTAAAACATCTATAACATTTGGTTGCTCTAACATCTTTTCCTGATTTAACACCACCATGTTACATCTGTGAGCACATCTAATCCAATTTATGTGAAAATCTACCCACACCTGTAAAGCTTTTGGCATGCTCCAACTAAACTCAGAGTTATTAATAATTAACTGTGGATCAGTGTAGTTAGGATAATTAGATAAACCATATCTATTAACAAAATCAATGCTTTGATTTTTTATGCTACCCAACCATCTTTTTGGTTCTTTATAACAAAAAATAACAGGTGTATTTTGAGCAAGATTAGCAGTCGCTTGCTCTGCATCTCCATTATGTTTCCATGACCAATGTCCGTAATCATTTTTGTTACCACATTCTCCATAAAAATTATTTTGCACCAAAACTTTTGCATAATTAGTACAAGTTCTTTGTATACCAAAAATGTAATATTTCATGATACTTGTATATTGCCTGCTAAACTTATTCTTTGATTATCATTATTTGGTAATACCTCGTGAGGCACATAGCTATTGAAAATAAGTAAATCGTTTTCATAAGGTGTAAAAACATAATCTTTATAATAACAATAAGGATAACCTGGATTATAAAATTTTATTTCTGACGAGTCGTCTGATGTCTGAACGTAGAAAACAAAAGAATACTCAAATGACTCTAAACCATGCACATGTAAACTGTGGTAATTATGAGGCTTATAAGCTTGAAACCAAGAATTACGATGAGTAAAATTATCTTTGTTTAATATATTTTTTACAAACGACAGCACGTAAAAATCAATATGTTTACGTAAATCAACAAAATCGTCAGATTCTAATATTTTATTATTATTATAAAAAGTTGTTAAATTTTTTGTAAAGTATTTAAATTGTAATTTATTTATTTTCTTCTTTGTCTCGTGATTATCAAAGTTTTTAGTTTTAAATAAATAAAAAGAATTTACAAAATCAAATTTCTCTGCTTCTAACATTTTAAGATTTTTTTGTGCTGGCAGGTGCTCCTAACAAATCTCTCTTATCAAACTTATAATCTTTGTATTTACCCTCTTGATCTACATAATGTAAAAATACTGTTATGAAATGGTCATGTGTACAGTATTCTCTCCAATGTATTTTTTCCATGCCTTTAAAAATTATCGCATTGTTTGGCACCATCGGGTATGTGTGATCAATTCTATATTTATTAAAGTTCTTTTTGTCGTCAAAATATTTATACTCAGACGTGCTATCCTCTGCACCAACGTAAATGTTGTAAGGCTTATCGTATGGGTCTGCACCCAAACATAACGCAACCGTATATTCGCAAGAGGGTCTATCTTTATGTATTGGTAAGTCGGACCCCTTATCATAAATTCTAAAATAAGAATACGTTGGCCATAACTTTTTATTTACATTCTGTTCGACCACAGGTGTTGATAAATCTAATATTGTCTCCATTAATCCATCACTATATGCACCAATCAAAGAGTTAGTTTGTCCGTCTATATTATCCACGGCGTGGTTAGAAAATTTAATTAGTGAGTACGAGTAGCATACTTGTAGTAACTGATCTGGTAAAAATTTTTCTATAAACTGAGGTGTCATGCAAACCATCCTATTATTGCGTATCTAGTCCCCTTTGCTATTTCATTCACTTGATGAGGATACATAAAGTTTGATGGAAAAATAATAACATCACCAATATTTTGTGGGTATTGTACCTTGCCACTAGGGAAGTCAAACACAAACTCTCCTCCTTGATAATCATTGTTAAGACATACAGAGGCGGATAGTTCTCTTAGTGGCACCGTATGCCCATAGTCGGTGTGAAACTTATACCCAGCTTTATGAGAATTTTTTTCGTATTTTAAAAAATCTATTGCTGAATTTTGTCTGACATTACAATAGGAAAATTTTTCTTTGTAGACATTTATTGCTTCCCAAAGTTTTTGTTTTACTAGATTAGATATAATCTTTTGACCAAAAGAATTAGTAATGTGAACATTAGCTGAAATACAATTTCTTATATCTTTATTAAGACCGCCCACGGTTGTGGCATCAGCCATATCATCATTATCATAATAGTTGATTATTTTTTCGCAGAGATTTTTTGGAAAAAATTTTCTAATTTCTAAGATGTAGTCTTGCACTTAGTAAGTTATACTATGCCCAGAAAGGTAAGTTTCTCTCTCTGAATTAGCTGCGGTAACAGCTGCATCGTGTGCCTCTTTTATCTTTGCTTTAAATGTAGTGTCATCATTAGCTGCTGCTAATGCTGTTCTATCAACCGCTGCCATATCTGCCTCGTATTTATTATTCCAAAGATCTTGTGCTTCACATCTAATCACAACATTAGTAACCCACTGTGGTAAGTCTGATTGTGTTGCGATTGTTTCGTTAGGACTATCATCAGTTTTTTCTAACTCCATAGTCCAAGTTCCGCCTTTGTTCCAACATTGTAGAGCGTGAACATCATCAGGTATTTCGGTATGAGATCTAACGTTTAACCATGTTTTGTTATCAATATAAACGTCTGACTCTGTGTTACCTGTGCCAAGGGCAGGTCCATCATTATTGACAAGTTGATAGTCTCCCGAACCCTCCCTATAATAAACCTCGTTATCAGGGTTAGGAGCAGCATCAAAAATAATTGTCAATCTAGTAGTGATTGTTGTGTTATTTATTGTCATTGACATCTTTGTTCACCTTTTTACCTTTATTAACTTTTACCTTATTATTACTTAATTGTCTAATTGTTTCATCCTCTTTATCTGGATTATTATCTCTTATAGCATCCTGATGATCACCTAGTAAAGCAAAAATACTATGTGCATTTAACATTAAATTTTTGGCAGAATCACTGCTTTTAAAGATATTTTCCATAGCAGCGTTTGATTTTACCATTTCATTTCTAAAAGATTCTGTGGCGGCTTGCGTTCCCATCATGTGTTTTGAATTTTCCACTAGAAGTAAAGGAATCCATGCAATCGAACACCCCCACTCCTGAACCTGTGCTCCTGTTTGAGGGTGATTACCTTGTAACATGTTGTACCAAATGCACTTATGTTTAATACATTTTTTTTTAAGTAGAGGACATTGCCCGTCAGGGTCAAATATTGGCATTAATCTTTGTTAGCAATAATAACGTTTGCGTACTGCACGTTCATGTTAGGCACAGAAATTGTTCCACCTAATGATGAACTACCAACAGTAAATGGGTGTGTGTGAGTTCCACCACCACCTGCAGAACCAGTTGGGTTAGGTCCTGGGTTATCAGCGCCAGGCTTCAAACCACTACCTCCACCACCAGGTGTACCTGACTTTGGACCAGGGTGAGAGTGAGAGGAAATCTCTGGAGTTGATAATGAGTGACCACCAATAGTTCCACTAACAGAAACTGTAGCGGAAGTTAAATCTGTATTTTTAGTGCCTGTAAAAGTATCAAAGAAAGAATCAGCACCACCCGTTCCTCCGCCAGAGCCTGTCACGATTGACATGGCTGTATTTGCAAGAGCGGATGCAGTTTGTTTTGTCCATCCCGTTGGAGCGGACGCTTGATTAAATACCATTGATGTAGTGCTAGGAAAAGGATCAATACCTGTTAAATCCGCACCACTTCCTGTATAAGAAGTAGCAGCCACAACACCATTTGAGTTAAGTGTAATGTTCTCTGTTACAATTTTTTTACCTGTTGCAACATTGACGTCTTCGTTAAAAGTTGCAGCACCTTTTACTCCAACAACTCCCAGAGAACCTGCGAATAAATCAACCATCTTGTTACCTTTGTTGTACATGATGGTGTGAGCACCTTGAGTTATGGCAACTCCATTTGAAGTGTGACCTGTGGGTGCTACAGTTAGAGTTTGTGAACCTGTTGTATTATTAAAAAAGATATAATTTGATTCTACTGCAGGAACAAAAACTTTAATATCTCCAGTTAATGCACCTGTAAATTCAATAACTTTGTTTGAGGCTTCAGCAGTTGGGTCAGCATTATTTGTTGTTAATGTTACGTCAGAAGATCCTGCTACTGATTTTGATAAATATCCTGCGCTAAAAGCGTCTAAAACATTTAAGTTTGTGTTGGTATTGTTTCCCCATGTGTTGGCGTTTGCGCCAGTAGCCATGAGTTCTAATTTGAGTCTATCTGAATATGTGCTTGACATGTTTTATACCTCTTAAAAATATATCTTTTTTGTGTCCTTAATCAACACTATTTTGTGTAAATATTATCTCCCATTACTAATACATCAGCAAGAGAATTGTCAAACATTATTTTAGCTTGATTTTTAGTGCCTATCATGGCTTTACCTGGAATATTCATAGAGGTATTTATTAACACAGGATATCCTGATAATTCACTAAAATAATTAAGTAGAGCATAATAACTTTTGTTGCTTTTATCTACTGTCTGTATTCTACAAGTGCCATCTTTGTGTGTAATGTTTTTAAATTTATCAGGGTCCTTAACCCTAGCTTGATATAACATCCAAGGACTTTCATAATTCAGATCAAAATACATTTGATAACTATCTTTTGTAACGCTGGCTCCGTATGGTCTAAACCATGCTCTCTTCTTTATTCTTTCATTAATTATGTTCTTTGCATTTTCCAAACAGGGATCAACTAATATTGATCTATAGCCTAACGCTCTAGGGCCTATTTCTCCCCAACCTTGTCCCCACATTACAATTTTACCTTCTTTAAGATATTGTGCAGTTTGTTGAATTGTTTGTCTTGATGCATAACCGAAGTTCTCATCGTGTTGATGAATCTGATGTATTTTTTTGTGTACTCGATATTTTTTATTGTGATTATTTAACAAATATAAACCATACTTTAGTGCGCCTATTGACAACCCTTCATCCCCACAATGTGGTGTTGCATTCATGTTTGGAAATGTTTCTTTCAGCATTGTATTAAGTATAATGTTATGTCCGACACCGCCTGTTAAAGAGAAGGCTTGGTTTTTACTAAATTCTTTAAGTAAGTGACGTTTTATTTTATTATACCAATAATGATGTAACGATTTAACAAAGGAGTTCATGACATAAGCGTCATCAAAGCTCTTGCACGGATCGCATACTGATTTAATAAGTTTGTCTTTAAATTGTTTATAGTTTTCCCAAACATTAGGAGCATAGTAATATTGTAAACCTTTTAAATTTTCATCTTCTTTTAAAGACCAATAGTGTTTGGGAGGTATTAAATATTTTTCATAATTTTCACCAAACGCCGCTAGGGCCATTATGTGTCCTGCATGGTGCACTCTTTGACTCAAAGAAAAATTATCTTTTCTAAGTTTGGCTAAAGATTTTTTTGATAAAAACCAAACGTCGTATAGTTCCTCTAGATCTCTACCTAGGCTAGAATGATGTAAAGCACTGAGCTTTAGTCTAGGTTGATTTTTTTTATATATAGAAAGAGAATCCATTTGACTACCAATCGCATCAATAGTTATTGAATTTATATCAAAGGTCGACCAATGATGTGCCAAGTGGTGGTCCACAAAATCTATNTCCACGTCTAAAAAAGGAAAATCAAAAGTTCTTTTAAAATCNCCACCCTCGACAACAAAAACCATTTGAACTTCGGAAATATCATGTCCTAAATGATTTAAATAATTAACCCATGTGGTCAGATCTCTGTGATACTGACCTTTGACTCCAGTTAATCTTTCAAATTTAAGATATTTAAATTCATGAGTGATAATATTAAAAACTGAAATATTTGCATCATGTCCAGCTGAGTGAAGGCCTATAATTAAATTTTTCACTTTGTTATTATTTCATCACCTAAAACTAATACGTCAGCATCAGTTTTATCAAATACCTCCATGGCGTGACTTACTTTACCAACTATTGCGCTGCCTTGCAGATTAAAAGAGGTGTTTAATAAAACAGAGTAACCAGTTAGTTTTTTAAATTCTCTTAACAANGAATAATATTTCTCATGATTTTCAGAGACTGTTTGTATTCTGCAAGTTCCGTCCTNATGAGTGATTGCAGGAAATTTATGTGTGGTGACTTTTGAATTATATAACATGTATGGACTNACCCAATCTAAATCAAAATACTCTTTGTATTCATTTTCTAAAACACTAGCACCGTAAGGTCTAAACCACTCTCTCTTTTTAACTCTCCTATTTAGTTCTTTCTTTTCAGCCATCGGATTCATAAGTATTGAACGATTACCAAGTGCTCTTGGCCCTATCTCTCCATGTCCTTGATACCATAATACAATTTTATTTTGTGCTAATAGTTCTGCTGTTTTTTTAATTGTGTCGTCTGATACATCGCCAGGATGTTCGTCAGCTTGTATAAAGGGAAAAGGACCAACATCTATTGGATCGTATTGATTAAATCTTCTCAACCACTCAACACATCCTAAAGATAATCCTGAGTCATTAGCGTGAGGTAAAGTAATCATATTCGGAAATATTTTTTTATACTCTGTATTCAAAACAATGCTCTGTGCAATGCCTCCTGAATAAGAAAAAACATCTGTTTTCTTAAAATGTTTTTTTAAATAATTTAAAAATTTTTCTTCATAAAGTTTATGAAAAGTGGCTACATAATTACTGCTGTGAAAAAATTCATTTGTTTGATCAAATATACCTTTACTGTAAGTGTATCTTATAAACTCTCTAACATGTGAATATACGTGACTATGCTCCAAGTCTTGATCTTTATACTTGTCAATATATTTATAGTCTATTTTTCCATATCCAATAAGACCCATCAATTTTCCTACATCTCTCCACGTACCTAATTTAATCGTTTCACAAAGCTCTTCTAATAGCCAACCAAATGAATTACCATTTAATCCTTCTTTCAAGTAATTAGTCAAAATATCTTTTTTAAATATTGAAAGGTATTTATGCCAATCACCATGTCCATCGTTGACATAATGATTAGATGTATTTGTCAAAGGAAAAGAAGATAATGCGTGTGCATAATGATGATCTATTTGATAACAATCAATATCAACAAATAAATTTTTTTTTGAAACTAAGGTTTGTTCATTTTCAGGGAAAGAGTTAACCCCACTTCTTTCTCCTATCGTACATGCTATTGATAAAATATTACTTACGTCATACCCATGAGACCCTATCCAATTTTTTACATAATGAAGAGCTTTGTCTAAAGATTCTAGATTAGCGTTTTTTACTGTTGATATTCTTTCGTCATGAAGATATTTAAAATTTTTACCATCATATAAAGATACATTTAAGTCATGACCACCAAAATGTGCTCCTATAAGTAATTTTTTCAAGTTAAGCTGCGTCTACCTCTGTCCAGGTATTACTTGCTCCTGTCACGACATTTGCCCATGGGGTTTCAAATGTGTCACCTAATATAGATACTATATTTGTTCCAGTTGGCTCGACTAATGCGTCAGCTATCACTGTTTCAGATCCTTCTGCAAAAGTTAAAGCAACTGTAGATACGCTTACTATTACACCTGTTCCTGTTGTGACGGATACGGAGCCTGTTGCCGTGCTAATTTGTAAACTAGCTAAAGTTTCAACCGCAGTTCCGCTTACAGTTGGTGCGCCTAAATCTAAAGTTGATACTACAGATGTAGGATCCACTTGAGTGAATATATCTACTGTTAAGGAACCTATAGAGAAATCTAATTGATCGGATGGTGCGATGACCCCAACGTTACCTTCACCAGTGATTCCTGACGCTCCAGATAAAGCTGCGCCTATTGTAAGAGCTGTTGGATTTACTAAGGCAGTCGCCTCAGACACTACTAAAGTGCCTGCGTTTAGTGACATAGTCACAGGAGTTGCATTAACTATTACTCCAGTTCCTGTGGTTACTGTGGTAGTCCCTAAAGAAGTAGCCATCGTGACTCCCGTCACGTTAGCAAAAAATTCTATATTCTCATTCCAAGCAAAAGATCCCCATGATCCTCTACCCCAACCCACATCAACTGTTCCAGATGCAGTTTCATCGCCTGCAACGAAAGACATTAAAAGGCTACCAGCGACTACGCCAGCACCTTCGTTTACTGTTACGCCTGATAATTGTGTTTCGAAAGAAACACCTGTTGGGAAAAATACGTTTTCAGGTTCTCCTACTGCAGTGCCAAGGGCACTCGTTACAGATAAACCTGTGGGTTGAACTAATGCGTCACCAACTACTGAAAGGGTGCCTGCAGAAAAAGTGCTTTGTAATGATCCTAATTCTGCGGAAAACGCCACGCCCCAAGCAAGGCTGTTCCATGCATCTCTGCCCCAACCTGTACCGATTTGAGCATCTACAGATACAGAACTTACTGATACAGTGGTTGAGAGAGAATCGAGAGTAACAGTGTTATCAGCTTGATTGCCCCAAAAACCATTACCCCATAATCCGTCACCCCACGCATTAGACATAAGATCAACTTTCTATATTAAGATAATCTTAATATAGCACTTGAAGCATCGTTAGTTGGGAATGCGATTGTAAATGTACCGTTTGTTGATGTCTTTACACTACCAAAATCTAAAACTGCAATAGCTGCATTTGTATTACTTGATGATGTATTGTAAATCAAAGCTGCTTGAGCAGAAATTGTTGCTGAAGTAAAACTTACGTTTGCAAAATCAACAAATGCTGTTGATGCTGTTGCGCTTGTTTTGGTTAAGCCAATGGTTGCACTTGTTAAAGTTGCCCCACCACTAGCATAGGTTCCTGAGTTTCCAACTTCATCAGTAGCTGAAAACGCTGTAGTGTTTCCATTTAATGTTGCAGAGCTTGTGTAGAGAGCAAGATTTATTGTATCATTATCAATATCATGATCTCCCGCTAGCAACTCCTGTTTAAAGGAAGCACAGACTGCTTGGTTTATTGCCATATTTTATGCCCTCCTTAGGCTTTTGGGTCTGCTGATGGTAAAGGGACTCTTAAAACTCCATCAGTATACTCATCTCTTCGTTTACGTCCCATCTGCTCATTAGCAAAAGCTGTAAGAGCGTTTTGGAACTTCTGATTGTATAATTGCATATCTTGTGCATTTTTCAAGTATGAATACGCCTCTGACACTACACCATATAATAAAACTTCAGGAGCATTATTAGATACGAAAGTTGTTGTGCTGGTGCTGCCTGATCCATTACCTAAACGCTCAGGAGTTTCGGAATACCATAATTCAACTGTGTATGCTAGATTTGGTGCTGGAGCAACAATTAATGTATTTGAATCCCAATTAGCCCAATATTTAGGTTCACCTGTAAAACTTGTATTTGCAGTAGATCTTTGGACTGCGTATTCGTCTATAAATGTAGTGTCTACTTGTTCTAACCATACAATTTCTCCATCTGATTTGTGAAGTTGTAAACCCCTTGCAAATCTAAAACCACCCTCTGGACCAGAAACGTCTAAGAAAGAATTGTTAGCTTCAAAAGCTGAGGTGGCATATCGTCTTTGAGAATCAGAATCAAGTAGTCTTTCTATTTGATTCTCTATATTTGTAATGAAAACATTAACTACACTGTTAGATAATACGTCTGATGTAACCTCTGTATAGTTTCTAACATTGTCTAAAAGCTCAGAATAATTCATGATATCACCACACTGACTGTACCAATACTTGATCCAATTAGCAACTCTGTGCTTTGTGTAGAAGGTATCATACCATTAGACTCAAACGCTGAATCTCCAGGAGCTCCGGCAAAAACAGTAACAGGTTCTTGTCTAGCTGGTCTAGGATCTTTTAATGCGATTGCATCAGCAGGATGATGACCAGGATCTAATTGTGGGTGTTTAGGCTCAAAACAATCAGGACACGTGAATAAACCATTCCACTCTTGTCTTAATTGTAAGTATTTATATTGTTGACCACATCTATCACATAAAGCTATAGCACGATTACCATTTGCAAAAGTCATCTATTACCCCACGTAAAAACTTCTAGGCACTATNTTTACAGAGGTTGATTGACTNTCCTCAGTCAATGCCCTTTGTAACTCTGCCTCATATCTTCTTTCTAATTCTTGTGATCTTTCTGGTGCTATCTCTTGTCCGAGATAGTATGCTAAACCCGCAACAGTACATGGTAAAAATCTAAAAGGTGCATCAGGTTGATTTGTGTACTCACCTACGTCTTCTATTCTACCAACATAAAAATAATTAAGTTGTGTATCTGTAGTATCTGGAGTTTGGTATACGTTTATTTCTACGTTAGACAAATTTCTTTGTACAAAATATTGACTAGGTTGACCTTGTTGAAATTTGTTTGGTATGTTTTCATATTCTGATCTTGATATTTTAGTCATGCTAGTATCTGTAGTGGTGCTTCCATCGACTGTTCTAAATACTAATTCTAAAACATCAGAAGCGTCAGCCGGAGCTGTGTATGTTGTAGTTCCTGCTGTTAAATTTTGTGTATGATTTTTTACTTTCCATAAGTGAATACCCCGATTACCCCACTCTGAAAACAACAAGTTAAGATTATCTCTTGCTGCTCTCAGTTCATAACCTGTTCTCATAGACTTCCCACAACGAGCGTAAGCACGTTCAATGATGCTATCAAAACTAAGATTAAAAGTGGTGGTATTCGAGGTAGCCATTTTTTATTAACGTTTTCTAACGCCGCCTCTTTTTTTACTAACGCCGCCTCTTCGTTGTTCTTTAGCTGTCGCAGCTTTCACTGGTTTGTTAGCTGATTTCATTGCTTCTTTCAACTCATTCAGTCTAATTTCACGTATAGCTTTTTGCACGCCTTTATCTGTTAGTTTACCTGGTATGGATATTGTTACTCCACTTGAAGTTTTAAAGTTTACCATATCTACCTCTACATCTTTGGCTTCATGCCGCCGCCACGCTTTTTAACTGCGCCACGTTTTTTTGCTTTTTTGACGACATTCTTTTTCTTGCCGCCTTTCTTCATGACGTTTTTCTTTTTACCGCCACCCATCATTCCCATGACTTGTTTCTTTTTTGCTCCCATCATGATGTTACTCCTTTTTTAAATAGTTTTTCGTACGTTTTTTGCCTTGTTGCAACAACCTCCTCATAGTATTCAGGAGGCCATTTTTTATAATAACCTATCTTATGTAGTTTGCAACTTGCTTCGTAAAGCTGTTTGAACTTTTGTATTAGCATCATTGAGTAAGGTATAGGATTATCATAGGTAGTTTCATCAGTAGGCTCTACTAAAAATTCTTGTTCTTCTATAGAGGCAGGATTGTCAGGATGAAAGCCCATAAAATACACATCACGCCTATTATAGGTTTTATTGTAAAAATCTATTTTTTCTTGAAATTGCTCTAGACTATATTGGTCGTAGTATGGGTCACAAAATATCAAAATATCATGTTGTTTTTTGTTCCAATCTTTTAAAAGAGCTGTTAGGTGTTTTTCATACTTTGATTTATCAGACCTAACCTCTATTCTAAGCTTTCCGTCTTTACGCCATTTTGCTGCAAACGGACACGCTGGAAAACCTAAATGTTTATTCATTGGCTCTAAGACTTGCTTAGACCAATCTATTACATCAAGCTTTATTTTTTCTGCGTGTTTTTTTCTTGACAATTGTTTTAACGTTTGTGGGTTTTGGGCCTACATTACCTGCGGCACGTTTCCTTGAAACTGCTGATTTGATTTGTCCCTTAGTCATTGCACGAGCTTTTGCTGCGGGGACACACTTTGGATATTTTCGTTTAGCGTCTTTTTTTTGTTTGGTTCTACCACACTTAGCGAAGCTGCCATCTTTTCTTTTAGAGCTAATGTCTCTCCAATCCTGCTTGAACCACTTCGCTAATCCTTTGTGGCCAGACATTTTAGACTATCTGTGATATTGCGTATAGTGCAACAACTCCAATAACAACGACAATTATTTTGCCTTTCTTATTTAAATTGTTCCATTTACTTTTGATTGAATCTAGCATGATTACCTCCTAAGCTGCTCTTGTAAATAGCTTGGTCTTTTTTCTTCTTTTACTATCGACCATACCACAACCTGCAGCGACCATTCTAAGTCCTTTAGTACCGCCTCTTGC
>FUFK010044422.1_pt1 | contig 12467 bp, 12 predicted proteins | sample 1021851 | NCBI WGS metagenome assembly FUFK01 (sample SAMEA51879418, study PRJEB19060) | metagenome
TAAAGCCGTTGTGTTAGCAACTCCAGAAATAGCTGGATTACCATATGTAATCTCAGGTCTNGTTGCTGCTGGAGGTATGGCTGCTGCCATGTCNACAGCTGATGGTTTGATTNTAGCNATTGCAAANGCNNTNTCNCANGANNTNTACTANAAGATCATNGATCCAAAAGCNGANACTGCNAANNGACTAGTTGTTGCAAGGGTATTACTTGTAGTAATTGGTTTTGCTGGAGCAACTATTGCNGCAATGGAGATCCAAGGTATCTTAGGTTCNGTAATCTGGGCTTTTGACTTTGCGATGTCTGGATTNTTCTTCCCACTTGTACTTGGTGTATGGTGGAAGAGAGCTAACAGAGANGGTGCTATAGCTGGTATGGCTTTAGGATTAATTTCNGGTGCTGGTTACCTAATTTGGGTAAGAAACGGCGGAAGTGGATTCTTAGGTATTACACAGTTAACGTTTGGTATCTTTGGTTCAGCTGTCAGCTTAGTAGCTATGGTAGTAGTAAGTTTAATTACTGCAGAGCCTAATGCTGCAACGCAAAAAATGGTTGATGAGGTTCGTGTACCATCTGGTAAATCGATCCTTGGTAAACAACATTAAATAATCTTATTAAGGGGCGATTAATTTCGCCCCTTTTAATTTCTAAGTTTTTCCAATATAAATTTTAAATGTCAGCTAATTTTCATCCTTTAGTTTATATTATTGATTATATTCTTGGAGTAATTATGTGGACTTTAATTGGAAGGGTTGCAATGAATATATTTCAAAGGGAAGACTCTCAATTCTTTTTTATGAGNGTGTTTGTNAAATTTACNAATCCTTTAATGNCTTTATTTAAACCAATAACACCATCNTTTATTATTGGACCCTTNGTTCCNCTNTATGTNGCTTGGTTTTTNTNNATGATNAGATTTTANTTNATGCCNTGGATNTTNGGNTATTCNGTTATGGGNATGNTATCNTTTCCNNTNGAAAGTGAAATNTCNANNCAAATTTANCAATTTTTTAATTCAATTAAATTTTAAAAATTGATACTAGTAAATCTAGCAATCAATGAAAAATATACAAATATCACCGTCAATTTTATCTGCAGACTTCAGTCAATTAGGCGCTGAAATTCAAAGACTAGAGGAAGGAGGGGCGGATATGATCCATGTAGATGTGATGGATGGTCACTTTGTACCAAATTTAACTATTGGTCCACCAGTAATCAAAGCCCTACGAAAACACTGCTCTCTGAAATTTGATGTTCATTTAATGATTTCACCAGTTCAAAAATACATAGAAGCCTATGCAGATGCTGGTGCTGATATTATAACAATTCACCCTGAGGCAACAAACAACTTAAGTGAGTCTATTAAAACGATTAAAGATTTAAAAAAAAAGGTTGGAGTTTCTCTTAATCCAGAGTCAAAAATTGAATTATTAACTGAATTTTTAGATCAAATAGATTTAGTTTTAATAATGAGTGTTAATCCAGGATTTGGAGGTCAAAAATTTATGCCAGAAGTTCTAGATAAAATTAAAAAACTTAGAAAAATTCAACAAGATAGAAGTTTAAAATTTGACATTGAAATAGATGGCGGAATAAATTTTGAAAATTGTAAAATTGCTATTAATGCTGGAGCAAATATTCTTGTGTCTGGCACAACTGTATTTAAAAGTAATGGTGGAGATATAAAGAAGAATATTGATTTGTTAAAACTTAAATAAGTTAATGATTAATGCAAATTCCTTGGGCTTATTAGGCCAATTCTATTTTAATTTAAAAAATAATTTTAAAAAGATTTATCAAAATTCTAATTTTTATGAAAAAAAAATTTCGAAAACTTTTGATAATAATTTTCAATATAAACCGAGCCCTCACCTTCTCTCATCGATTATAAAATATCAAAATAAAAAATACCGAATTGAAGATTTTACAGTTGAGACGATTTGGCAAAATAAAACAAGTAAAAAAGATTTTGAAAAATTAAATAATTTTTTTTGGTTTTTTAGTCTCGATTTAAAATCATCCAAAAAAACAACCCAATTGGTAATTAAAAATTGGATGAAGGATAATCATAAATATAACCTAGATAGCTGGGAATTTGATCTGACTTCTAAAAGAATTATTGCATGGTTGTCAAATCATCGGCTAACCTATGAAGATAGTGATAAAGAATATCGTTTAATGTTTGATCACATGATTCAAAAACAAACCAATCATTTATTAAATGAGATTAAGTCTTCAAATGAATTGGAAAATAAATTAATTGGTTGTTCTGCAATAATTTTAACTGGATTAGCTTATGAAAATGAAAAAAACTATCTTGAAAGTGGATTGAATATTTTAAAAAACATAATCAAATCCTCAATAGATAGTCAAGGGTTTACTAAATCGAGAAGTATTAAACAATTAGTTTTTTATCTCAAATATTTTATAATTATAAGAGAATGGTTTAAAGAATCTCAAAATGCTATTCCAGAATACATCGATGAAACAATATTTTATTTAGGATCAAGTTATGCATTTATTTGGAAAAATATTAATAATGATATTTTCTTTAATGGTAATTTTATTTCGACAAATACTGATTTTGATCAGTATTTAAAAAGATTTAGTTATACGTTTAAAAATGAGACGAACGAACTTGGAGGATATGCTATTTTGAAGAATAAGAAGGTTGTTTTGGCGATGGATATAGGCTCTAGTCCAAGCAAAAGTTTGTCTTTGGATTATCAATATGGGGCATTATCATTTGAAATATTTTCAAATCAAAAAAAATTGATAACTAATGCTGGATACTTTCCAAATAAAACTAACCAACTAAACAAACTTTCTAAAAGTACCGCTCTACATAGTACCTTAATCATTGAAGATTTTTCTTCATGCTCTTCAGAAAAATCAAATAATAATATTCTCGTTGAAAAAGGACTAAAAGTTTCAAAAAAAAATATCGTTTATGAAAAAAATTATTGGAAAATTTCAGCTTCACATGATGGATATTTACAGAAATTTGGTGCAATTCATGAGAGAGAAATTGAATTTTATCCCGAACAAAACAAGTTTGTTGGGTATGATAAATTATTGAGAAAAAATTTTGGTAAAGAAATTAAATTTGACATTAGATTTCATCTTGATCCAAATTCCAAAGTGATGAAGACTCAAGATAATAAATCTATACTTATTCAGTTGGAGGATGAGGGCTGGAGATTCAATTGTGATAAGTTAGATATTAATATTGATAATAGCCTGTATTTCGGTAATAAAAATTCATACAAGGATAATCAAAATATTTTTATTTCTGGAATGAATGTGGGAAATGAACAAATTATAAAATGGGAAATAATAAAATTACAATGAAAATAAAAACAGCTCTTATCTCTGTTTCAGATAAAAGGAATCTAAAGCCTCTTTTAAATGTATTAAAAAGAAATAAAGTAAAAATTATAAGTTCGGGAGGAACCTCTAAAGAAATAAAAAAATTAAAATTTAGTAGTATAGAAGTCTCAAAATTTACTAATTCAACAGAAATTTTAGAAGGAAGAGTTAAAACTCTTCATCCCAAAATACATGCCGGAATTTTGAACATAAGAAATAGCAAATCTCACTTAAAAGATTTAAAAGTAAATCATTTTGAAAATATAGATTTAGTTATCGTTAATTTTTATCCTTTTGAAAATATTTTAAAAAAAACGACCGATCATAATAAAATAATTGAAAACATTGATGTAGGAGGTCCAACAATGGTAAGATCTGCTGCTAAAAATTACAAGGATGTAACAGTAATTACTTCCTCTGATCAGTATGCTGAATTAATAGAAGAACTAAACAAACATAAAGGATCTACATCTTTAGATTTTAGAAAAAAACTATCAAGAATTGCTTTTACCGAAACGGCTTATTATGATTCAATAATTTCAGATTATTTTAATAAAATAACAACTACAAAATTTCCACAAAAAAAGGTTTTGTATGGGAACCTTATTGAAACACTAAGGTATGGTGAAAATCCTCATCAAGAAGGTGGGATTTATTCTAAAAAAACAGAAATGGATATTAAACAAGTACATGGAAAACAGTTAAGTTACAACAATTACAATGACATTTTTTCGGCATTAACAATTTCAAAATCTCTACCAAAAAACACTGGAACCGTAATCGTTAAACACGCAAATCCTTGTGGAGTTTCAATTAAAAAAAATCACCTTGAAAGTTATAAATCTGCTCTCTTATGTGACCCCATTAGTGCTTTTGGAGGTATAGTTTCTTGTAATTATAAAATCACAGAACCCTTAGCTCTTGAGTTAAGTAAGATTTTTCTTGAAGTAATTATCGCTAATAACTTTGACACTAGCGCACTAAGAATATTGAAGAAAAAGAAAAACTTAAGGTTAATAAATGCGTCGAATTACTCAATTAATGATAGTTTGAAACATATATCAGAAGGTAACGAGATATTAATGCAATCAGATGACCATAAAAAATTTACTACTAAAGATTTTAAAATTGTTTCTAAACGTAAACCAAGTACGAAAGAAATGAAAAATTTAATTTTTGCATTTAATATCTGCCGATACGTGAAGTCTAATGCAATTGTTATTGCTGCGAACGAAACAACTGCTGGAATTGGTTCTGGACAACCAAGTCGATTGGATAGTTGCAAAATAGCCATAGATAAAATGAAAAAAAATATTAAAATTGAAAGCAATTTAGTTGCAGCCTCAGATGCATTTTTTCCTTTTGTAGATGGTATAGAAAAATTAGTACAATCAGGCGTTCAAGCCGTGGTGCAGCCTTCGGGATCAATAAAAGATAAAGAGATAATTAAATTTGCCAATGAGACTGATACTGCCTTAGTTTTTGCAAAAACTAGGCACTTTAGGCATTAGTTATTTTATCTATTTTAGCTGCTAAAATAAAATCATTTTCAGAGAGACCTTTAATAGCATGGGTTGTAACTTTTATTTCAGCGTAACCCCATCCAAATGAGATATCTGGATGATGTCCCTCTGCCTCAGATATCTTTCCTACATCATTTACAAATTCTTGACTTTTTAAAAAATTTTCGAACTTAAATTTTTTTAATAAGAAAAAAATTTCTTCATCTCCTTTAACAATATCCCATCCATCAACTTTCTTTTGATATTTATGAATTTCAGATATATCAAAAGGTAAAACTCCACCCTCGCATGGCATACATTTTTTTTCTGTCAAATCACTCATAAGCTAAGAAATTCCTCTAAAATTTTAGATGAATTTTTAATTAAATAGAAATTTCCAATTGTTTGATGTCTTTTTTCTAATTTATCCAACATAATCAAAATATTATCTAAGTCTCTTTTTTTACTATTTGTATCATATATAGAATATTCATACCTATTTAAAAAGTTTTTTAAATATTCAATATTGTCTTGTTTGTTAAAAATATACTTTGAAAACTCAATTATGATTAATGGAGATGATTTTTCAATCAACCCAAGTGAACCTTTGATTCCACCCATTTCATTTCCCTCAATATCTAATTTAATAATGATTTTATATTCTTTAAAATTATAGTTTTTAACAAGTGTATCAATCTTAATTGTACTTATGACACTAGAGGAATAAGAGTTGTAATTTTCATGAGTAATTGAACTTTCCCAATCTTTTTCACTTTCATTGAATGTGATAATTCTTTCATCTGAGTCAGAAATAGCATTATTATAAAATTTAATATTTGAAAAATTGTTCAAATTTAAATTTTTATTAAATTCATCAAGTGTTTTTTTAGATGCCTCAACTGAAATAATTGTATTTTTTTTTGATAGCGATGCTACATATAATGAATAAAATCCATAATTACATCCACAATCTAAAAATAAAACTTTGTTTTTGTTTGAAATTTTTTTTATTATATTAAGTTCATGATAGTCCCCAAATTCACATTTTTTAAGTAAAAAATATGAAGTCTTATTTTTATCGATACTTCCATAAACTTTAAAATTATAGATATTTAAGATTATATTTTGTGCCAAAAAATTTCTGATCACTCTAAATAAACAATAATAAATTAAACTTTTTTTAAATATTCTTATATCCTTATTAGTTAAATACCTTTGGAAAACATTTGTTATAAGTTTAGATTTAATCACTTTTTTTGGAGCGGGCAAAGGGGGTCGAACCCTCGACCTTCTCGTTGGCAACGAGACGCTCTACCACTGAGCTATGCCCGCATTGTTATTAATATAGTTAGACGTTTTTTTTAATTCAATCAATACAAAATAACAACATATGTGTTATATTTATTAAAAAAATGAAAAAAGAAGATCTTCCAAATCAGATACCAGTATTTCCTTTAAGTAATTTTATTATTTTTCCTAAAACTTCTGTTCCATTAAATATATTTGAACCTCGGTATATTGACATGATCAATGATAGTATGAAAACAAATAAGCTAATTGGGATGATACAACCTAAAAATTTGTTAAATAATGATAATGCTCCAGAACTTTATGAGATTGGATGTTTGGGAAAAATAACAAGTTTCAAAGAAACCGAAGATGGCCGCTATATAATTGAGTTAAAAGGAATAATAAGATTTAAAAATATTGAGGAATTAAATACTGAAAAAAAATATAGGACTCTGAATGTTGATTATGGAAATTTTTTTCAAGATTTGAAAAATGAAAAAGAGGACCTAAAATTTTCTGATCTGGAATTAATTTTTAAAGATTTAAAATCATTATTTGAAAAAAAAGGTTTTATAATTAATTGGAAAGCTTTGGAGAAACAAAGCCTTGATGAAACAATAAATGCTCTAGCTATGGCATCACCTTTTTCGTTAGAAGAAAAGCAAGTGTTACTAGAGGCAAAGAATTTAAATACTAGAAAAAATAAAATATCTGAAATTTTAAGTACCTACACATATGATTTGTATGACAATACAACCATTCAGTAGATTAAATTAAAGTTCCCTTGTCAGCAATCCTCATAAATAATTTATTAACAGAGGAATTTTTACCTAATAATTGCACTGATTTACTAAGTAGACTGCTATTTATTTTTCTTTCAAAATTAAAAAATTCATGAACAAAATCTATGCCACTCGAAAATATGAAGTTTTTATGTTTGATTTGTTTTTCAAATTCATAATTTGTTGAACTATCTATAGGTAGACCTAAACTAATTTTATTTAATATAATATCTAAAAGAATTTTAATATCACGTATTGTCATGTTGAACCCTTGTCCAGCAAGGGGATGTATTCTGTGCAATAAATCGCCAAAAGCTAGAATATTATCATAATAATAAGATCTCAAACTTATTGATTTTAATTTAAACAAATTACTATTTTCAATTTTTTTAATTTTATATTTATAGTTGTATCGTTCTATTAATTTATTAACATTCTTATAGTCTCTATATTTTGTATCATGAATTGAATAAACAATTGATGTTTCTCTTTCAGATATAGGTAAAAAAGCCAAAGGTCCCATTTTAGTAAAAATTTGAACTGCAACAAAATTCTGAATTTTTTGATGTTTAATAATAGTTGTGTAAGCAATACTATTATATTCTTTTAAAATTTTTTTACTAAAATATTTTTTTGTTATTGGATTATTAAAATTAGTATTAATAACAAGACTATAGTTATCTAAAAAATTTAAATTTTTTGAAGGATTAATTTTTTTAAAATATTTACTTTTTGATAAACTTTTTCTTAAAAGTTCAATAAGATTTTGATTTTTAATGATTGAAAAAAGTTCAGAATTATTATTATGAAAATTAATTAATTTTTCTTTCCTCAAATTATCAGAAAAAATTTCTATTTTTTTCAATTTCCAGGAAATTTTATCCACATTAATTATTGAATGGTTAAAAAATTCAACATTACCCTTAGAGATACCAATAGTTCTCAAATTATCTGATAAAATAATTTTTTTTGGTGAATAAAGATCTACATATATATTTTGATTAACCAAAGCTTTCGCTAAAGTTAAACTTGTTAAACCAGTACCTAGTATACAAACTCTCATATTATTTTTAATTTTAACAACAAAAATTAGATGATACAAAGTGGTTAAATTGATTCATATATGGATTTTAGAAAAACAGCCAATTTCGTACTTAATTTTGCTATAAAACGTCTAGCAGAAATTTTCGGTTTATTTATTTTTTTATCAGGTTCCTTGCTACTAGTAGCTTTAATTACTTACTCACCTGAAGATCCTAATTTTGTATTCCCAGATAACAAAGAAATTAAAAATTTATTAGGCTTTCAGGGCAGTTTCATTTCAGATTTATTCTTTCAATCGGTTGGCCTGATCTCTTACTTAATATCTTTTACCTTTATTTTAACGGGTATTAACATTGTAAGACTTAAGGAGTTTTTTCTATTAATTGAAAATATTTTTTTCACAACAATTTATTGTATATTTGGAACACTCTTTTTTAGTTTTTTTTATGCCGACGCTTTTACACTTTATATCAATGGTAATGGCGGTTTTGTTGGAAATTTTTTTAATCAAACATTTTTAAATTCTTTAATTCAAATTCATGAAACCTCTTCATTTTATGTTTTAATTATTTTAATAATTTTTTTATTTTTATTAAGTATAAATTTTAAGCCATTAAAGTTTTATAATTCAATTTTAAAAATTTATAATTTTCTTTTTAAGAAGAAAGAAAAGAACTACACAGATAAAAGTGAAGTTATTAGTGAATATATTCCACAAGATGAAATTAAAAATTTAATTCAAGAAGATCTACCTTTTATCAAGGCTGAAAATAAGATAAACGAAAAAATAAAATTTAAACTTCCAAGTTTTGATTTATTAAAAGTTCCTACTAATCAAGAAAAAAAAAGTTCTGATCAAAAAGAAACTCTCAACTCAGAATTTTTAGAAAAAATTCTTTTAGATTTTGGTGTTAATGGTAATATAAAAAAAGTTAGTCATGGGCCTGTTGTAACTCTCAATGAGTTTGAACCAGCTGCAGGAGTTAAGGTTTCTAAAATTATAAATTTATCAGACGATATAGCTCGAAATACCAGTTCAGAGTCTGCAAGAATTGCAACGATACCAGGGAGTAACACTATTGGAATAGAGCTACCAAACAATACAAGAGAGAATGTTTATCTAAGTGAAATATTAAACAATTCTGATTTTAAAAGAAGGGAAATAAAATTACCAATCGCATTAGGTAAAAGTATATCGGGTAAATCTATTGTTGGAGATTTATTTTCAATGCCACACCTTCTGATTGCAGGAACCACCGGATCTGGAAAGTCGGTTTGTATTAATACAATTATTTTGTCTCTGCTTTATCGACACACGCCAGATAAATGTAAATTCATTTTAATAGATCCAAAAATGCTTGAACTTTCTACTTATGAAGGGATACCTCATTTATTGTGTCCTGTAATAACAGAAGCAAAAAAAGCCGCTTCTGTTCTCGGATGGGTAGTTAAAGAAATGGAAAGTAGATACAGGCTTATGACCAAAGAGGGAGTAAGGAACATTGATGGTTATAACGCAAAACATAAACTGCCGATGCCTTATATAGTTGTAGTGGTTGATGAAATGTCTGACTTGATGTTGGTGGCAGGAAAAGAAATCGAAAATTATATTCAAAAACTTTCACAAATGGCAAGAGCAGCTGGAATTCATATTATCATGGCAACGCAAAGACCCAGTGTCGATGTAATTACAGGAACTATTAAAGCAAATTTTCCAACTAGAATATCATTTCAAGTTACCTCAAAAATTGATAGTAGAACAATTCTTGGGGAACAAGGTGCAGAACAATTACTTGGTAAAGGTGATATGCTTTATATGTCTTCTGCTAATCGCATTGTGAGGATTCATGCTCCTTTTGTTTCAGATAATGAAATAGAAAAAATTAATAATTTTTTGAGATCACAAGCAGAGCCAGATTACGTAGACGAAATATTAAATTTTGCAGACGAAAAAGAAATTGGAGATAGTAGTAATCAAGGAGATAAAGATGAACTTTATGAACAAGCTTTAGAAATAATTAGATCAGAGAGAAAAGCTTCCACCTCTTTTTTGCAGAGAAAACTACAAATAGGATACAATAGAGCTGCAAGAATTATCGATATGATGGAAGCCGATGGCATAATTAGCAAAGCTAATCATGTTGGCAAGAGAGATGTTCTTTAATGTTAAAGTATTTATTTATATTTTTTTTTTTATTTTTCATCACAAATGGCGATGCAAATAATAAAGATAAAATTATCGAAAATTTAAATCAAACCAGAAATCTAGACTTTAATTTTGAACAAAATATTAATGGAAAAATTGAAAATGGAAATTGTACAATTGAATATCCAAAAAAAATATTTTGTGAATATGCTAAGAGTAATAATAAAATTTTAGTCTCAAATGGTAAATCCTTAGTGATTAAAACTATTAGTAGTTACTATCGATATCCACTTAAGAAAACTCCTCTTAACTTTATTCTTGATAAAAATTTCTTAATTAAAAAAATAGAAGCTTTGGAAGAAATAATTGTTGATGGATCTTATATCAATTATACAATCAAAGAAAATGATAACGAAATTAATGTTTTTTTCAGTAATAAAACCTTTGATTTAATTGGATGGCAAAATACAGATGTTTACCAAAACTTTAATATGACTTTTCTCTCATCAATTAAAAAAAATAGAATAATAGCAAAAAATTTGTTTAAACTTCCAGATCAGGATTAAATATTTATAATTTCAGTTTTGAATATCTTCATTCCTCTCGTCATGTAATTATTTAAAGCATTCTTATGATCTAACGTGCATGTGTGAACCCAAACTCTGTTAATCTTATTTTTAAAAGATATCTTAATAGCTTCTGATAACAAATATGATCCAAGTTTTTTATTATGATATTCCTCTAGAATACCTAAATAAGCTATTTCGACTTCTTTTTTCTTTTGATGATGAATTAATTCAAAAAAACCAACCAAATCATCTTTAAATTTTAAAATGTATGTTTTAACATTTTTACTTTTGACATAATCTATCCATCGCTCTTCGGTCCAAATTAATCTATCCACCCACTTGTGTTTTTTACCAATGTTTTTATAAAAAAATTTATTTAGCTGAAAATTAATTGGATCTAACAAATTTAAAGAGTAGTCATCAGAGGGCTTAGACCCTTGATTAAGATCTTTAAGAGAATTGATTTCTAAGTAATTTCTTTTTACTTCTTGTATCACTCAACCATTTTTCCAACTTTTTCACCTCCAAAGAGATGAAAATGTAAATGAGGAACCTCTTGACCGCCATGTTCATTGATATTAGCTAAAGCTCTATAGCCTTTGCCTACTTCTGATGAAATACGAAGCTTTTCTGCAACAATATTTATACCTTTTAACAAACCCACCATCTCCTCAGATGAAGCATTTAAACTAAAATCATCTAAATCAATATATTTACCTTTTGGGATTACCAAGGCATGAATTTTCTTTTGCGGATTAATATCATGAAAAGACAAAACAAACTCATCCTCATAAATTTTATTACAAGGTATCTCACCTCTTAAAATTTTAGCAAATATGTTAGTTTCGTCGTAAGCCATTTTTTATTTTCTTCTATTATTCAATTCTTTCATCACATCTTCAATTTTTATTTCACTTTTTTCAAGATATATAATTAGGTGATAAAAAACATCTGCAGCTTCATGAATTTTATTTGTGTCTTTTTCTACAGCTTCAATTAACTCATTTATTTCTTCTAAAACTTTTTCTTTTGCTAAGGATTTATCTTCTAAAAGTTTTTTGGTATATGAGCCTACAACAGGGTTACTTTTCCTTTCTCTTGCAAGATTAACTAGATCTTCTAAAATTTTTAACATATCAAATCCTAACAGGTATATCTTTTGAAGCCAAATATTGCTTAGCTTCATTNACNGAATAAGTGCCATAATGAAATATAGATGCTGCTAGAACAGCACTTGCACCTGATTTTATTCCATCTACTAAGTGATCTAAAGTTCCAACTCCACCAGATGCAATCACTGGAATGTTCACAGCTGAAGATATTTTTTGCATTAGGTCAATATCATATCCTGACTGAGTTCCATCTTTGTCCATAGAAGTGACTAATAACTCCCCAGCCCCACACTTCTGCATTTTTGAGGCAAATTCCAGAGCATTTATTCCTGTTGGATTTCTTCCTCCATGAGTAAAAATTTCCCATTCAGCATCGTTTCTCTTTGCATCAATTGCCACCACAATGCATTGTGAACCAAATTTTCTTGAGCTGTCCTCAACCACTTTTGCATTTAGAACCGCAGCAGTATTAATTGATACTTTATCTGCTCCACAATTAAGTAGTTTTTTAATATCATCAACACTTCTTACACCTCCTCCAACCGTTAATGGTACAAAACATTTCTTCGAAGTTTTCTCAACAACATCGTAAATAATGTCTCTATTTTCATTTGAAGCAGTGATATCTAAAAAGCAAATTTCATCTGCACCACC
>FUFK010041520.1_pt1 | contig 12466 bp, 16 predicted proteins | sample 1021851 | NCBI WGS metagenome assembly FUFK01 (sample SAMEA51879418, study PRJEB19060) | metagenome
ATCGATCCGGAGAGCTCGCCGTCGTGTTCACCTCTAACCTCAGCCCGCGGGGCTTACATCGCGCATTCGGCGAAAATGAAGCGGTTAAGAGTCGACTTAAGTACATGTTTCAACATTCGACAGTAGAGATGCGCGGCCGTGATCGTCGCGTAGATGCCGATTGTGTCGGGCCTTGGTCCTTCTGATTAAAATAATTTGTAAAATATTTTAAAATATATTTGACAAAGGTTTTAAGGTTGGGCATAGTGAAGAAGTCAACACGACGCAACACCGAACGGCAACCGCCGAGAGAGAGAAATGATGATGAAACGCATTAACATCAACCCAAATAAATCACAGGCACACAAGGTCAAAGATCGTTCGATCCGCGCTCAGGTCTGGGCCGCCTGCTATGCTCATTTGCCTGTCACCTTTGAGAACCCTGAGCAGGAAGAGAAAGCGTGTAAAGTCCAAGGCGTAAAGTTCACGAACGGGTCACAAGCGTATCGTCTCAAGGTTCCCGTTTTCGGATCATACCACTACACCAACTGGTACAAGTAAAACGGGTTAAAGGCGTCACGGCTTCGGCCGGATTCGTGCGGGGCTAACGCCCGACCTCATAAGCGAGGTATAACCAACCGCGACCACGTCGCAGAAAGAGAAATGATTGTGGATCTCAAAAAAATACAGAAAGTACTAATTAAAAAAGGGTACTCTCAAAATTTTCATACAGTGGCATTTTGTGAATACTGGTTAAATACGCGAGGTATTCGTGTTTGGAGTACTGGAGAGGCTCGAACCCTCATCAATGGTAATGCAATCAATAAGGATTTTGATCCTTCTGATTCTGAAGTTGAACAAAAAATTATGAAATGGTTTTTCTCACTCTAAAGTTAAGGCGTCACGGCTTCGGCCGGATTCGTGCGGGGCTAACGCCCGACCTCATAAGCGAGGTATAACCAACCGCGACCACGTCGCAGAGAGTAATGATTGTGAAAAAACTAAAAGAGACGACGATTAAACGCTATGACGCTCGGCAGCTGCGCCGGCACCTTGACCGATTCATGACCCATTTTGAGCTCGCGTGGTTCGGCGCGGCACCGTATCGAATTGACCAGTATCAGGTTTACTATTTCGACGGGTTTAAAAGCGATTTCTATTACTGTGATTTTGTTTACACACCATACTGTGATCTTCACGACCGCGACGCACTTATCGCAGCGATTCGCGATTGTTACCGGCAAGTTTTCCCGATTCCGTTTTAAGCTTGACCGCGCCGCGCTCATCGCGCTAAAGTCGCATCTATCAGGGGCTTAAACTCTTATAAAACAATATTTGCCAGTTTATGAACACAGCCCCTAAAGGCGTTGACGTTGTGTTGACGCCTTTTTTTTGCTTGCACACGCCGCGCCGATCATCTATTATCACGCGACCGCTTAAAGTGGTGAGTGATGATCGGAGTAGTGATTATGAATCAGGTGACGCTTGTCGCAAACCTCGGCGACGACCCCGAGATGAGGACGACTAAAAACGGCGTGAGTTACGCTTATATTCGCGTGTGTACGTCTGAAAATTATCAGGACTCGCGCGGCGAGTGGCAAACTTCGCGCGAATGGCATACGCTCAAGATCTGGAATCGATCAAAAGAACGCGCGGCGAGATCGCTCCGTAAAGGCGATCTCATATCAATCGTCGGCAGTCTGAAATCTTTTCAGGGTGAGAAGTCGCGACTTTGGGAGATTAGCGTCGAAAAGTGGCGCAACCTAAGCGGCAACCGACGCGATGAAGGCGTTGAGCGGCCTAGTGATTATCTGTTACCCCGTGAACCTCGTAGTTACATGTAAATCGGCATCTTGGGGCGAGGGATTCACACGCCGATAAACAACTTTTGAGAATTGATTGAAAATGAACATGATAAATCAACCTGATTTACCCTTGAATGATCCGCATGAGATCATCTTGACACCCGCCGAAGTCGGCTTTGATGCGTCTTGGTGTGATACATCACATGCGACATACGGCTTAAAAAACAAGTGGACTTTAAGACGCTATGAAGATCACGGCGCGCTTGTCTGCCGAGCTCCACGACTTACAGCACTTTTACTCGCCGCAAATTACGCCGTTTGTCGTGATTTAATTGAGTCATCTTCAAGCCATTTTCCATATGATGAGAAAGATAAACGAAGGTGGCTGCGCACGTTACACAAGAATTTTTCGCGCGCTTGTGATGCTCTTAACTTAAGCCAGTGCGCGCCGCAAAACTTCAGGTGCTCGGCAGAGGTTCAGATTATTCGCGCTCGTCTTGGCGCTAATATGCCTCGGTTGTTTAATGATGAGTTTTATCAATTTGAGTACAATGGTTGCACGGTTCGCGAGTGGACTGAAAACGAAATCCGTGACGCGATCGGTTTGCCCCCGAAAAAAGTGGTTACGCCGGTTGAACCTTCACCGCTCGAAGCGGCGAGAGCCAAGATGATTGACTTTATCAATGCTGAGTTTGATAAGTTGATCGGGGGTTAATAATGAGCGACACACCCGAGCAACGAGAGAAACGTCGACGAGAGAAAGAGCGAGAAAAGTCTCGACGTAGGCGAGAACGCGAGACACCCGAACAACGAGAAAAGCGGCTCAAAGATAACCGAGAGCATAAACGACGCAAACGGGCAAACGAGACACCCGAAGAACGAGAAAAGCGGCTTCACAAGCAAAGAGAGTATCAGCGCGAATATGCACGTTATCGACGAGCTCAGCGGGCAAACGAGACACCCGAAGAACGAGAAAAGCGCCTCGCATATCAGCGAGAGTATCAACGACGCAAACGCGAAAACGAGACACCCGAAGAACGAGACGAGCGACTCGCGAATCAACGCGCAGCGAATAGAAAGCACCGACATGAGCAAAACTAAAGACGGGTTTAACAATCTCGCTAAATTACAAGGATTGATCGTGGGTAGACTTAGCGAGTTAAACCCGAATGACCCCGAAGATGTGAACATTCGCGACGCGTGCGCTTCGTTGTTTCAGTATCTTGAATTCAAATATCAACGAGAATATTTACAATATCGCCGGAGTCAACGACATGAGCAAAACTGAAGAGTGTAAGGGCCGCAACATTCTCGCACGGTTGAAGGAGTTGATTGTCGGCAGACTTAGCGAGTTAAACCCCGACGACCCCGAAGACGTGAATATACGTGACGCATGTGATACATTATATCATCATATTGAGAGCGTTTTGAATGCGCTGCCGATCGATGAAACTAAAGAGTAAATTCTTACAAATCTTACACTCTAACGCGCGCGCGTGAAGTATGACGAAATCAAGAGAAGTTCGAGACCAGTTACTTGAAGAATTGAGAGCCGGTTTAACGATAACCGACGCATGTGCTCAAGTGGGTATAACTAGAGTAACATATTATGCATGGTTAGAAGATCCCGAATGGAGTTTAGAAGTTGACGCCGCTCGAACATTTCCGCGGGCTCAAATGACGAATGTCATGATTCAAGCAGGGCTTAACGGTGATTGGAGGTCGGCTCATGCCTATCTGAAAAGCGTAGCCCCTGATGAGTGGAGCGAGCGCCGAGAGGTTGAATTAAACGTAAATAATTCAGGTTCCGACGGGGCCGCGCTCGTTCAAGGCATGATTGCTCAACTACGCACCGATCTCGAATCATCGACAGAGTCAACAGACGATGAACACGCCGACGCCGACGATTAAACTTAACGAGCTCCAACGCGAAATCATAACGGCGATCACATGCGATCAACGAGTCATTGCGGCGCGTTGCGGTTGGGGATCAGGTAAAACCGCGGCGCTAGTGTTCGCGCTCTTATACGTCTCTCAAATGCGGCCGTCGACCTCATCACTATTAATCACCGACACAAACCCGCGTTATCAATCGGTACTCATGCCTGAGCTTCAAAAATGGCTCGGCGCGATTGGTTGGGTATATAATCACACGCTTAGAAAATGGACCGACCCCGAGACTAAATCGTCGGTTTGGTGCCGTGCCTATTTTCGACCGAATACGCGAGACACGACGCACAACCCTCTCGAAGGGCTCAACATTACAAGCGGCGTTTGTCTCGTTGACGAGTGTCAAACCCTCACCGCCGAAGTTGCACAAAAAGCGCTCGGTCGCCTTCGGTCGGGTCCATCGCCGATCATGATCCTTGTAGGTCTTCCAGTGTCGGGCGCTTGGTGGGTACAGTTAGCGGAGACCGCGGGGTGTAAACCGCTGCTTTATTCGTCGTATGTTAATGAGGCGAATCTATCCGAAGCATGGTTCGAGGCGACTAAGCTGTTACCCCCCGAAGAGCGCGAAGCTATGGTAATGAACAAGCCCCGTCCGCCGTCGGGTTTAGTTTATTCGGAGTTTCGCGAGGATGAACACGTGTTAGATGATTGGGAGTATCGCCCCGAAATGAGCGGCCGCATCGCGATTGATTGGGGTTTTCGTAAGCCGTCAGTACTCATCATCGTACACGACCCCGCTTTAGGTGCCGACGTGATCGCCGCTGAGATGAACCCCGCTGAGGTCACCGTCGAAGAGTTAGCGCGGTTGATACTGTGCGTTGCGTGGCCTAGGTCGCTAAAGGATCGCGCACCGTCTTCGCGCATTTGGCTTGATTATGGCGTCGCGGATAAAGCGGGGCGAGCTCGTAATGATCAAACCGGCCGGTCGGCATTTCGGGCGATGAGGGCCGACCCGCCGCGGGGTTTAGGTATGCCGCTTAGAAGCAATACCGACCCGATACGCACCGACATCTTAAACGGGGTTCAGCGATTGAAGCGGGCGTTTTCGCGAGGTCAATATCGGATCACTCGCGAGGTATGGACCGCCGGCGAACGGGCGACGGGTAACTCAATTCGTAAAGCGCTCTTATCGTATGGTTGGGATAATAAAGAGTTGCCGAAAAAAGACGGGCGCGAAGATCCGCTTGACGCCTTGCGATACGATTGTATTACGTGGAATTGGGGGGAGACGTTAGTAGATCGCCGACAATACACCGCAGCCGCACCGACGTCGCGACGGGTTCGAATCGGTGCCGGTAAATCGAGGTCATTTTGAGTTATTATTTATTTGACGGCGTTCAGCAAATCAGCGCGTCTGAGGCTTACGATTTTTATGAGTCAAATCATTATTTAGGCCGACCTAGTGCGCTAAATTGGTTTCATTCGGGATTGATCGAAAATCACCGTTTAGTCGGTGCGGTGTCCTTCGGTTACCCCGCCGCGCCGCCTGTGATTGATGCGTGTTTTAATGATCATGATGATTATAAAATTCGTGAACTCGTAAGGCTCGCGGCTAACAGTAACAAAACACCGCTCTCATCGTTTGTCATGTCTAGCGTAAAAAGTTACTGCAAGATTAAAAAAGTCGACGCGCTTATCTCATACGCTGATACGGGTTATCATCACGGGGGTATTTATCAAGCCTGCAGCTGGCTGTACCTCGGCGAGACTAAACCGACTCAGCGTTTTATTGATCAAAACGGCCGACACCAACACCGGCGAAACAACGGCAAAAACATCTCGAGCGTTGAAGCGTTGAAGCGCGGTTTAACTAGTTGCACGACGACCAAATACAGATATTTATACTTATATAGACGAAACAAGCGCGCATTGATGAGGCGTTTGAAATATGACGTTTTACAATATCCGAAGGTGAAAAATGCAGATCAAGACCCGCGAACTTTCCATAGTTCTACTTGACCTCATCGGCTCGACTCAATTCGTGCAACGTTTCGGACACACGAAGGCGGCGGCGTGGTTGCAATATCACGACCGTTTGACGCGCTCGCTAATGTTCAAATTCAGCGGCCGCGAGATCGACCGAAGCGACGGGTTTTTGATCTCGTTTGAGGAGACGATTAACGCGGTGAATTTTGCGCTTCATTATCAGTCAACGATTCCAGACAAGACGCGGCTCAATACAAGAATCGGAATACACGTCGGGACAGTCGCCGAGGTTACACAGCGCGAGCTTGATGTCATGGTCGGCGCAAAACCTGTTGAACTCGAAGGCGTCGCTAAAAATCTCACCGCTCGGGTAATGTCGGTATGCGCCGCGGGTCAAGTGCTCCTCACGTCCGAGGCGTTCGCAGCGGTCAAAAATAAAACGAATCGCGACACCCCGCGACACACGCGATACGCTCAAGTCGGCCTTTATAAGTTCAAGGGTATTAACGGCGCTCGCGTAATCTATGCCGTCGGAAGTAATATCAGATCACTACAACCGCCGCCGAGCTCGGAGAAGGCAAAACGACTTGGCGGGCCGTCACGTATCAAGAGCCACGCCCGCGACCGTCGGTTGATTGAATGGTTTTATTGGTCACTGCCTCGACTCGCAATCATCAACGCGATTTACATCATATGCGTTTTATGGCCATATCTTTCGACACACTGGCCGCCGCTGCGGTTCGTCGTGATGATTGTGAAACGAGTGTTGGATGACTGAACGATCAACCGAGAAAGAATTGACGCGCACGGAAAAAGCGCGCCGAGGTTGGTGGTTTAGCGTCTTCTTTATGGCGCTCGTCGTCGGTCTAATCTTGTTTCTGACTTACGTCGAGATCGTTGAAAAAAACCGTGATGTACTCGTCGGTATACTCGGAATGATCACCGGTTCAATTTCGTCTATGGTCGCGATCGCCTCGGGCCGTGATCCTTCGGAAGTCGAAGACCTTAAAGACAAGTTATCAAGCGCGAACGCCGACCGCGCCGCGCTCATCGGCCGCTTACGTGATGCTCAAATTCAAATGCAGATATTGAGAGATCAGCAAAGCGAACTTCAACAGGCGGTGATTGATAAGCTTAGTTTATTCTCGGGTGAAAACGTCGTTAAAACCCGCGATGAGTCGAGCGTCGTGCTTCATCCGAGCGTAGAACAGTGGTTACCGAGTAGCGATTAACTCACGAATCACGGCCTAGGCCGTGACGCCTTTTAACCTTCTGTGCCGCAATACTTATCAAGTTTACGCATCCCTTTATTATATGCCTTTTGTAGAGTCCTTTTAGTCTGTAGATCGCGGCGAGTGCTAAACAAGGTGTAGTTGATATAGTCACCAAGACCGGCGACCGCATCATCAAGTACTGAGATCCAATCTCCAAAATACTCCTCAACAAATTCGTCGTAACAAGAAAGGCCGCGAGTTTGGGCGCCTTGCATGAAGCAAGCTTTGTTGATGGTCTGAACGAGCTCATACTCTACATCGTGATTGCGTCGGTCTCGNNNTCGGTNNNGGTCTCGGTCTCGGTCTCGGTCTCGGTCTCGGTCTTGGTCTCGGTCTCGGTCTCGGTCTCGGTCTCGGTCTCGGTCTCGGTTACAAGTGTCGGAGTGATGCCGAATACATGTTCGCCGTTTACGATTGGATTGCATGAACCTTGTATAATGATCTTCCATACAATATCTTGAATTTTCATTCCGGATAAAGACTCTACTTGATTAAATCCATAGTGATTATAAATCTCTGTAGTTGTGTAAGTTACGCCGTTGAACCATTTGATTTGTGTTGTTGACTTGCTCATTTTGTTTCCTGCTTTCGGCGGCTAGCGGTTGGTGTTGCGTCGTGTTGACCTCTTCACTATGCACTAGTTTAAAACCCTTGTCAAATATATTTTAAAATATTTTACAAATTATTTTAAAGTACCCTGTGAGGGTGACCAGATAACGACCCTAGACACAACAGAAAATAAATTGTAAACTCATCTTGAGCATTGATTGACCTCCGATTTTGGAGATGTAAAAAACGCCCTTAAAGGTTATCAATGCATCAACCCGACACGACAATGTTTAAACACATGCGAGCGACGACACCGCGCTTTAAAACGCGGGGCATCACGGGCACCCAATTGTCGGGCGGGGTGATCACGGGGTATGAGCAAAACGCGAAACTCACCGGCCTTAATTGGGTTAATGAAGCTGAGGAGATGTTGCGGACTGACCCGATTGTCATGCGATCTTGGCACATGTTGAGACAAACGCTTCTCTCGGCGTCGTGGCGATTTGAGGCGGGTATCGAAAACGATGTAGTAAGCGAGGAGCTCGCGCGATATGCAAACGAGTGTTGGGGGTTTGACGGGTACGCGGGGCAAATGGCGTTGTCGTGGGAGGATCAACTTCAATATCTATTTCAATTTATACCGCTCGGTTATCGATACGCCGAAGAGTGTTACAAAGTCGGGCCGGATTCGACAGGTCGTGTCCGCGTGTGGTTGAGTCATTACGCCGACCGCGAGCCGAGTGCACATCAACGATGGTTGTCACGCGATAATCAAACACTCGACGGCGTGTTACAAAATACAGTCGGCACGACAAAGCAAGCCGAGCCGATCCCGTCAAATAAACTTCTGCTTTTGACGCTCAATAAAACCGGCTCGAACTTTGAAGGCATCGGCATGTTGCGCCCCGTTTGGTGGTACTGGCGAACGAAACAACGCATCTCAAATCTAATGTGTGTCGCTGCGGATCGTTGGGCAATCCCGACGCCGAAACTTGTTATCGATCGGTCACAGGCTGAATCATTAGGACTCACCGACGGCGATATCGACGCAATGATTAATGAAGGTGAAGGGCAAGCGCAAGCACTACTCGCGACCGAGCAATCGTATCTCGTCGAAAACCCCGCGGTTAAATTCGACACGTATTCACCCGCTAACAACTTTCATGTCGACGGCCCGCTCAACATCATCACAAAATGTGATTCTCAAATCAGCGCCGCTTTTCTCACTCAGTTCGCCGACCTCGGCAACACCGAAACGGGGGCGCGCTCGGTCGGTGAAATACATCTCAGCGTGTTTAGACGTGCCGCGATTAATCTATGTGATATCGTCGCCTCGGCGGTTAGTGGCATTGATCGACAAGGGGCCGGCACGATCGGCCGCTTGATTCGTTGGAATTATGGACTAGTTGACCCGTCGAAACTGCCGAGGTTAACGCATACCGGACTCGATACCGATGATCTCGCCGACTCACTGGCCGCGTTGCCGGCGCTCGTTCAGGCGGGTCTATTGACCCCTGATGATGAGCTAGAGAGAGCGATACGTGAAAGGCTCGGCGCGGGTGATCTACCCGAAGACGCACAACGCTCGCCGCTCTCAAGAGTTGCCGCCGGCGGCGGGGGCGGGGCGGTTTCGGCGCTTACTGAAAAATTGATAGCGAGGCGTCGAAATGGTTAAACGCAAACGCACACAGGCGCAAACGCCCGCACCGAAGCGCGACCGGATAAAGGGCAGCGCAAAAAACCCGAAAGGCTCGGCGAGTGGATCGCGAGGCGGTATCGAGATCAGNGAGAAGGCGGTTAAGGCGCTCGAAAAAATGCGAGATGAGCATAACGCCCGATTTACGAAGAAAAAGCGCCGCGTTGATCTCGGTATGCTAAAGGCTGTATTTAGAAGAGGGGCCGGCGCGTTCAGTGTATCTCATCGGCCGAACATGAACCGCACACAGTGGGCGCTTGCTCGCGTTCGCACGTTCCTAAAACTTGTCGCTACGGGGCAACGTAAAAAGGCATACACGGGTGATTTAGATCTATTACCGAAGGGACACCCGCAACACGTCGAAAAGCGAAGCGAACCGGCTAAATACTCTCATATAGATTTTACACCGCCGAAAGGCGTACAAGAAGCGGCGGCGCGCGNTTTAGAAGTTCGCGAGTCTAAACCCGCATCTCAAAGAGGTATGACGGCCGTAGGCATCGCACGAGCTCGCGATTTAAAAAACGGTCGTGAGTTATCACCCGAAACCGTGCGCCGTATGCTCGCATATTTCACTCGCCACGAATCCGACAAAGAGGGCGCGACGTGGTCGGATCAGGGCAAAGGTTGGCAAGCGTGGCATGGTTGGGGCGGCGACGCCGGCTTCGCATTTGCTCGAAAGGTTGTTAAACAAATGGATGCGGCGGACAATAAGACAAACACGCTTTCTTATGGTGAGTCAACGCAACTGAGCGCGCTTTATGAAGTGCCCGAGGGTTTAACGATAGGAAAACCGTTTAAGACTTTGGGGCTCGGTCCTGTATCGTCTCGACTCACCGGCGACGATATCGGCAAAGAGGTCGACCAAGAGTTGCTCACTGAGTTACTCCGAGTCTATCGCGAGCGACGCGACCGCGACCCCGTTATCATCGATTGGCAACACGCGACAAGCCCCTATCAAAGCGGCCCGCCGGCACCACCGGAGAGCGGAAACGCGCTCGGTCTAATCATTGATTTAGAGTTACGAGACGACGGGCTTTATGCTGTGCCCGCGTATAACGAGCGCGGCCTTGATGTAGTCAATAATGCGGGCGGTGTCCTTTGGTCATCGCCTGAATTTCTCACCGGTGACGTATTCGACCGCAGCGGCGGCGAACGCATCGGAGCGGCTCAACTTCTAGCCGTAACATTAACCCCGCGGCCTGCGCAGTCACACGACCAAATAGACCGCATTACCCTAAACGAGAGGTTAAACGACATGGATGACATGAGCGTTGACGAGCTGCGGGCGATGCTCGAAGCTAAAGACGAGATGGTTAAGCAACTCGAAGCTAAAATCAGAGAGATGAAGAGCGACTCTGAGGCGGCGATTAATCGCGCCGGCGAAGACGACGACGAGAAGAAGAAAAAACTTGGCGAGCATGACGACGACGAGAAGAAGAAAAAACTCGGCGAGCATGACGACGACGAGAAGAAGAAGATGAATGAGCATTACAAGCGGATGAGTGAACAGGCATCGCCCGCTCTTCTCTCTGAGGTTCAAGCGCTTCGTGATTCAGTCGCAACGCTTAAAGCCGAGCGTGATGCGATGCAACGCGACCAAGCGGTTAAGGCGCTACTCTCCGAGGGTCGTATCGCGCCGGTTGATGCCGAAGTCGCGGGCAAAGCTTTCGAGCTTCGTGAGCTTCAACCTGAGTTTTGGCGACACTTTAGCGAGCGCACTGCGGTCGCGGTTCCTCTCGCCGAGGTCGGCCACGGCGCTAGCGGTGCTGAGGTTAACAAGCAGACTCTCGACGCGCGTATCAAACAAGTCGCGACCGAAAAGTCGATCAGTTATAGCGAAGCGCTCGGTGTCGTGCGCCTCGAAGATCCATCATTTTATAATCAAGCATTCGGGGGCTAATCATGGCTAACACTGACAACATGATTTCAATGATCGCGGGCGGTACGATTACCGAGTATGCGGTTGTCTCATTAGACGGAAATGGCAAAGCGGTCGTCACGACCGCGGCGACTGATCAGAAGGTTATCGGCGTAGCACAACGCGCGGCGAGCGAGGGCGATGCGGTTGAGATCTTGGTTCACGGTATTACGCGAGTGATCGCGGGCGAGTCTCTTACATTCGCGACAACCCCCGTACTCTCGGCGACTACTGCGGGCAAGTTGCAAGCGTGTGAGTCGACAGACACAACGTTTTACCCGATCGCGCGGGCGCTGCCTAATATCAACCAAAAGACCGCAGCTGACGGCGAGCAATTTTTCGCGTTCTTCGTCGGCCCGATGTCTCTAGTATAAGGAGGTTTTAAATGGCTAGTCAGTATAGTAATTTACATCCAGTCGACCAGATTCTAACGAGTCTCGTCGTTGAATCGGTGCCTAGTGACAATCAGCTTATCGCCGATCGCATCTTTGAGAATATCAATATTCCCGAGCGATCCGGAACCCTTCTTCTCGAAGAGACTCGCAATTTTATGGGAGCGGGCGCGGGTCTTGATCTTGAGCGCGCCGCGGGTGCGAGCCGTGCCACGATTGGCGGGTTTGATCGCTCATCGCAGACGTTCAAGGCGCTGATTTATGCGGCTTCGGATAGTATCGCGATGGAAGACATTTTCGATTCGCAGTACGCCGGCAGCGAAGAAGCGCGACTCGCTAAAAAGGTTTCTCGCGTAATGAAGCTCGCTCGCGAGAAACGCGCCGCCGACCTCCTGTTTGATACCACATCATTCAACACTTCAGCAGCAAGCGCAACTTTTGACGCGGCCGGTGCTACTCCTCTAACCGATCTTCATAAGTTGAAAGATACGGTTTTTCAGGCGGCGCACGGCATCAACCCCGACTCGCTGATTTTTGGTCGTAAAGCGTTTCGCGCGCTCGCTCGTAATCCCGAGGTTCGCGGGTATGTCGGCGACTCTTCACAGGCCGGCGCGTTCTCATCGGGTAATCAGATCTTGAACGATGAGGCGGTTTTGAGCGTACTTCGTGACGTGCTCGGNATCCCTAATATNTACGTCGGCGCGGCGCTTCAAGACACCGCNAAGATNGGNGCGACCTCAAGCGAGTCGTTCATTTGGGANGGTACGAANCTCTTTATGGGTATTCTCAAGGGTTCCGACTCTATCGTNCAAAAGNNNGGCAATGTGAAGGGCATGCCNGTCGCCGCNTTGAATTTCCAGTTTAGCGGCATGGTCGCGGGTCANTACGACTCACTCGATAAGACTCGTCGCTATGTCTACGCCGAGGAAGTACACCAGTTTAAAGCCATTGATTCGACGCTCGGGCACGTCCTCACC
>FUFK010065849.1_pt1 | contig 12464 bp, 7 predicted proteins | sample 1021851 | NCBI WGS metagenome assembly FUFK01 (sample SAMEA51879418, study PRJEB19060) | metagenome
GAACTTTTGTATTTTATCTTTCAACGCATTAATTACAGGTTGTGTAACAGTCGCAGCTGCTACAGCAGTTACAGCAGTAACCGATGCAGCGACTAGAACTTCTTGCGATGGTAAAGTGATACTAGGTAAGGGTGGAAAGTGTATTTTTGGTGGAGGGTTTTCTTCTGTCTGTACCTCCTTTGTGCCTTCGGGTCTTCGTAAATCTTGCGGAGGTACGACCAAAGGTTGATATGAGGGAACATCAGCTGTAGGGAGAAGTAAAGAGGGAGTTTTTATTTGTATTGGCTCAGGTAATGGTGTTGCATCTGGCAATACTATGGTGGGTAACTCCACTATGGTTTGGGATATTTAGCTTTGATAGGATCAACTATGTCTGTCTTCCACTTATCTATGCCATTATGATATATGTAATCAAGTTGTACATCCCAATCTGGATACTCTTGTGCTCGTTGCCCTTTATAGTTTAGTTTATTAAGTTCAACTCTAGCTGCATCTATTTTAGATTGCTCTACAGTTACTTCTTTTTGATCTTTGTCAAAAATACCTGTGCTGTCATCAATAAGCACAACCTCTGGATAAGCCAGTCTAATTGCCTCGTGATCGTAACTCATGCTGCTATCTCCATTAATATTAGTGATGATGCAGTTCTACCCACAGCACTGGTGTTTTGGTCATAATCTGTATGATTTAGTCTAACAGTTAGTGTACTGTTTTCATTGTGACTTAGTCTAAAATCATAACTATGTGCACCTACTGACCCGGGCGTGTCTACGAACTGCAAATATATAACTGAATGTGATGAAGTGTTGCCAGCTGGACTACCAGCTCCCCTTCTAGATCTACTGCCTGACGCATCTCCTATAAGAAGTGGACTCCCGCCTCTAAATAAAGTCGCCTGTCTACCATGTGAAGTGTTTAGAGAAGCAGATACTTGTGCCATACATAATACTTTATTATTAGCATGATGCAGAGTAATACTTGTAGCACATAACGCATTAGAGTTATTTCCCTGCCCTACAGACTGAGTAAATATGTCTTTTTTAGTTGTTTCGACTACTTGAATAATTCTTCCTTCAGCTGAATCACCGCCACCAGAAGTGTCTCCAAAAATAATAGGCATTATGATACCTCCGTTAGATTAAATTTATATTTTTTACCAGAACGATTGTTTGATAAGAACAAGTCTGATTCTCCTTCGACTATTGTCCAGTCACCCCAAGTGCCATCTATATTATTCATACCTTTTGCTTCGTTAGATAGATGAAGGTCACTTGTGTATATATTTGCAAAACGATTACCTGTTCTACCTAGATCTTGAGTACCGTTACCGGCTGGATACAAAACTCCAGCACCTGACATATATAGACGATCACCACCAGCATTACTTCTAAAAGCAATATTGTAATCAGAAGAGGAACCACCTTGAATATATAAAATATTATCATTGTGTTGAATTTTACAAGATTCACCTGTCCAACTACCACTTGTAAATCTAATATCACTACCACTACCAATAGTTGCAGCAGCAGCACCGCCATTAAACGTAACATCTCCAGAGAATGTACCACCGCCAGCTACATCTGCAAATGATGCAGAGGTAATATATCCAGCACCGTTTGTTAACTGGTTATTGTTAGTTATGTTATTTGCTCCAGCAGCGATACCATCAAGCTTTGAGCCATCAGTAGCTAAGTCTCTACCGTCAACTGTTCCTGATACTGTGATGTTTCCTGTTACGTCAACACCAGCATTACAGTCAAGGTTTCCAAGAATATCAACATGACCATCAGAATTAATTTTTATTCTAGTTGCAGGGCCAGAATCTGCATCTTGGAAAAATAAAGCACCACCTTCACTAATTATTCTATAATCTGGGTTTCCGTCAGATTCTTCAAATTCAATTTTTGGTGAAGTAGAGTTTAAAGTTAGTGTGTTGGTAGTTATTGGCTGAGTTGCTGTGATGGTTCCTGTTACGTCAATACCACTTGAAAAGTCTACATTAGTTGCAAATGTAAATTGACCAGCTGAAGTAAGAGACATTCTTGTAGCTCCAGCATCATTGTCATGTATAATAAATGTTCCGTTTAAGTTTGTAATTCTAAAATCATTTTCTGAATTACTATCATTAAGAGTTAGAGACGGAGTGTCATTTTCTATAGTTATATTACTATTTGATGTAAGTCCACCACAAGTCACTGCTCCAGTAATAGCAGCAGTTGAAGTTGCAGTAATAGCTCCTGTTACGTCAACACCAGCACCTGTAATCGTGAAACTTGGATTAAATTGATCGTTAGCTACAGCCGTAAATTCTATTTTTGCATCTTCCGTAGCGTTAGTAACATCAAGTGCTGTAACTCCAATTCGAGCAAAAGTGCTCTCATTATTAGCTGCGTCATCTGCTCTAAAATCTATTCTTCCTAAAGCATCATTGTCTGCTGGAGTTCCTGAGTTTCTAAGAAGTTCAATTATAGGGCCAACATTTGCATCAGCATCTGTACTTTCTACTCTTAAAACTGTGTTGTTATTATTGCTTACAACGTGTAAAGGAAAGCTAGTACCAGCCCCTGTTCCTATGCCTACATTTCCAGTAGTTACTAAGTTTTGAGATCCAAAGTTAGGAGATATTTTAGTTCCGGCTATTGCAGCAGATGTGTTAACGTCTGCATTATCTATTGTCCCACCGGGTAAGTTAGATAAGTCTTGTCTTAAAAGTGGGAATCCACCAGCTTGTGAGCCATTGTGTACGACAAGAGTTTCCTTGTCTGTATCGACAGTACATTCACCTTCGGCTCCGGTAAAGCTGCCGTGTTGCGAGGTTGTTCCTCGTCTTAATTTTAATAATTTCGCCATTATGCTATTGACCCGAAGTCTAGGGTTAAGTTAGTTGTTGTTATCACATTAGGTGCAATAGTCTGTCCAGATATAAGTGCGACTATTTCACTTGCAGTTTGATCGGCTGTTGCACTAGCTTCTATACCATCTAGCTTTGCACCATCTACTGATAAGTCTCTACCATCTACTGTTTGGCTACCAGAAAAGGTTATATTACCTGTCATCTGACCACCTGTTTTAAGTAGCAAGTTACCTGTAGCTGTTACACCGCCTTGCCATGCAGAACCGTTATAAACTCTTAACTCATTTTGTGTAGTATCAAAGTATAAATCTCCTACATCAAGACTTGTGCTTGGTTCAGAAGAATCAATACGATAACGATTAGCAAACGTATTTACGTTTGTTATTGATCCAGCAACAGTGTTAACATTAGATATAGAACCAGCAACTGTAGTTACATTACTATTGTTACCAGCTACAGTTGTTACATTAGCAGAGATACCGCCTACAGTATTAACATTTGCTATATTACTAGCAACTGTGTTTACGTTAGCTATAGCTCCAGCAGTTGTATTTACGTTTGCTATTGAGCCAGATACTGTATTTATATTTGCAATATCGTCAGAACAATTATCCATTGCTGTAACGTTTGCAGATGTTGCCAGAGTGTTCATGTCTGCTACAACATCAGTAGTACCAAGTATTGCTAAGTCTGCAACTGCGTCAGCTGTACCTAATCTACCTATTTCTGTTGCTTTACCAGCTACAGCAGTAACATTAGAGTTAGCCCCTGCAACAGTGTTTATGTTAGTTGTGTTACCAGCTACAGTCGTGACATTAGATGATATTCCAGCTACTGTAGTTACGTTACCAGATATACCAGCTACAGTTGTAATATTGCTTGATATATCAGCTAGTGTATCCATGTCAGATACAATAGCATTTGTACCTAAAATAGCTAAGTCAGCTACAGCATCAGCAGTTCCAAGTCTACCAATTTCAGTTGCCTTAGCAGCTACAGCACCTATGTCTGCATTATCAGCAGCAACTGCGTTTACATTAGATATAGACCCAGCGACTGTGTTTACATTTGTTATATCAGTTGCAACTGTATTTACTGAGTTGTTACCAGAACCAGTGTTTACTGCGTTGGTTATAAGACCTAGATCTTCAGTAAAGACTAACTGTCCGGCTACAATACTAATATTGGTTAGATCAGACTGGTTTGGTGTAGCAGCACTAAATCCATCTCCAGAACTACCGTCATAGATCATTAACACTTTGTTAGATGAACTATCAAACCATAAGTCACCGATTTGCAAACTTGAATTATCAGCTCTTTGTGTAGGTGCAGATGTACTTATTTGGTAAAGGTCAGCAAAGTTATTTATGTCTACTACGTTAGCTCCAGCTGCTGCTATGTTTACAGCATTTGCAGCTACAGTAGCTACCTCTGTTGCTTTTGGTACAAGTCTATGAAATGCGTATGTATGATCTGTTTCTGTAGTTTCAACTAAAAAACCAAAACCTTGAGGTATGGTTGCAGATACACCTGTAATAATAACTGCGTTACCTGTTCCTCTACCATTAGCAATAGTTAGAGTTGTACCAGATTGTGCAGTTAAATTTGTTGATGCTGCTTTAACTGATACAATAGTTCCACCTTTTGCACTGCCACTGGTATTTATATCAGGGTTAGCTGTAGGAAAACTTGTTTCATTATCTATAGGTACAAATCCACCTACGTTGTCAACAAGTTCAACAATACGTAAATCTATAGCAGCAGTAGTTGCTACTTTAGTATCAGTAGATGACCATGTAACACCACTAGCTATAGTTTCACTAGAGTCTTGTCTAAGAAATGCGGCTTCAGCTTCAGATTCTGTGAAGTATCTGCCATCAAGAGCACCAGCATTTAGTTCTGATTCTGTAAAGTATCTGTTATCTAACTGACCGGCATTAAGTTCAGTTTCTGTAAAATATCTGTTATCTAACTGGCCAGCATCTAACTCTGCTTCTGTGTAATATCTATTATCTAAAGTACCAGTAACAATTTGTGTATCAGAAATAGTTTTATTAGCTATCTTACCACCTTGTATAGTTAGATCTGCAATGTGCTGGTTATCTATAGACCCATCTACATAATGTTCTGAATCTATTTGGTCATCAGCTATAAGTGCATTTGTTATTTGATCTGCACCTATGTCAGCTGTTGTAATACTTCCGTTAACAATATTATCAGTATTAACTGTAATATCTGTAGGTAATGCACCACTACCTAGCTTCTCCATAGTTACATTGTCATTTAGTATTTTGACTGTTGTAACTGCATTGCTGCCTAAAGCTGTAGCATCTACTGACCCCGGTGCATAGTGCTCAGTATCTAAAGAATCAGCTGCTACATGTTCTGAGTCGATAGAATCGTCTGCTATTTTAGTACCGTCGACTGCATCAGCTGCAATCTTAGTTCGTACTACTTCACCATCTTCTAAATCTTGTCTTGATATAGGTTGATCGTGTTGTTCTTGTATTGCTCTAAGAACTTGTTTTGTATTATTGTTTAAATCTGTGGCTTTTACAGCTGCGCCGGAGGCATATGTAGCCTTACCTTCGACAGCAGTACCACCATTATTTAGTACTTTTGTGCGTCGTCTTATATGGATTTTAAAACTACTATCAGGTGCTGAGTTGCTTCCACTTGTATTCCAAGTTATTGTACCGCCGGTTGCAGTATAATCTGGTATAGTGTAATCGTGTAGACCAGAACCACCGTTAGTTTTTTTAACTCCATCTACAAAGACTTCTATTTCACCTTCTGAAAAGGTATCAATAGAAAAAGTAATATTGCCGCCAGTACCATTCGACGGAGGTCGATGAGAAAGTTGTGACATTTATTTAGCTATGTTAAGTATTTCGTTAGTTTGTACCTTCTTCAGATACTTTTGACGTTTCTTTTCTTTTTGTTCAGCTATAACGTCAGCGACTTCTTGCATCTCCATAATGGATGCCCATGCTTTACGTCTAGCTTCTTGGAATAAATCATCTATCTTGCCATTATGCCAGTAGTTACGAGCATCATACTGAGCACGTTTACCATCACGTATGTCCTTACGCATCTGTGCAAGTGATGCTATAGCTTTAGGATCTTTAGCTAGTTTGTCGAGTTCACGCTCTAGGTTTTGATCTCCGATAGCTTTTTGAAATAAAGATCTGATACGTGGTGTGTCAGTAAGGTTAGTACTATCTGGTGCATAGTATGTAGAAAGACGTAGATCGTAGCCGCTATCGAAAAGAAACTGTCTACCGGGGCTTTGATCTAATGTTAAAGTTACTGGACTAAAAGCATTGAACGCTCTTGTTAAAAAGTCCCACTGCTTGATAGGTCGTCCATTTAAGATATCATACTTAACAGGAAGTGGTTGGCCTGCAAAGGCTTCTGTAAGCAAGTTACGATTTCGTAAGGATTGGTCGATACCAGATCCGATCTCACGCATGTATGGTGTAAATAATCTACCCAACTCATTACGTAAACCAGCAAGTGGTACGGTGTTGTTAGCTAATCCAGCTATGATTCTGTCAAACTGACCGGGGCGACCAGCGAATAAGTCAACAAAGGACTGTATACCAGCAAGATAAGACTTACTTGTAATAGCTTGTGCGACAACCAAAGATACTTTCTGTAGTTCTCTTTCTGTCCACTCTTCACCCATAAGTAAACTTGCGTCACCTATATCAGCGATTGTAGACATAATAAGGTTGAATGGTTCAAAGGTATCGTAGCCTACACGTACAGCTCCTAGCTTTATAGTTCTAGGTTCAAACTTAGAGTCTAGCCATAGTTGTCTTTTTTGTCTGTCAGCTGGGCCGTTACCTGTAAGATCACCACGCATCCATGCCATTGATGCCATAAACACAAGAGCAGAGCCCATCGCTAATCGGCCTGTTTGTAATGCCTTAGCGTTAGCTAGCTCAACTGCGTTTGTGATACCATAGCGTTCTACATTTTTTAGATTGCTAGGTGATGCAAATGCAATATCGTTAAACTCTTTAACTAGAAAGTTAAAACCGGGTGTATGCTTGGCTGTAAGTGCAAGACCGTTGACACCAGTTCTAGCAAATAGAAAGAATGGTTTTGCCCAAGGATTAGCACTGAACACATCGTTAAGACCTTTTGCAAAGCCTGTAAGCTCCTGTGTAAGTGTAACTTCTCGTCTAGCAAACTTAGTAGCTTCGTCAATAATATTACCTTGTGAGTCAAATACCTGTGCATAGAAGTCATCTTCGTATGCTCTCATAACCTCTGGTGTTATCTCTGGCAGCTTGATGCCGTCAGCAGATTGTAGGTCAAGAACCCTACGCATAGCTTTCTCACGCATCTTAGCACGACCTATGATGTATGCAAACGCATCGTCAGTTGCGGCCATGATCTTAGTAGAGTATGTAAATAAGTTACTGTTGTTCATAGATCTTGCCATGTTTGCTACTGCAAATGCTGCACGATCTCCAAAACTAGCTCTACCACTGTCTTCTGCCCATCTACGTATAAGTTCCCAGTTCTCGTCACCACGAGTAAACTCAGAGTAACGTGTCTTAATAGATGCTATGTCACCTTTCCAGTATGAGTTTAGTCTTTCTCTAAACAATGTAAAGGACTCGGGTATAGACTCTATCATAGCGTGCATAGATGCCAAGCCTGCACGTATCGTAGCACTGTCACCCTTAAATGGGTAACGTAATGTAGCTCCTAATGTAGTAGCCATAGGACGCATGAAGGTCGCAATAGATGTACCCATGATTGCTCGAGCTGGTGTTTTAGGGCCAGATAATATACTGTGTGTAATTACACCCTCTAGCTCACGAATCATAGCACCTGTACGGTCTGCACCTTTTGGATCTATCTGTCCACCTTTTATCATCTTTCTAGCAAAGTTGTCAAAGTCATCAAGTGTATTGACATCTTTCATCATAGAAAAAGCTTCAAACAATGAGTTTAGTAGATCATCATTTTTATCATCTTTAGCTATCTTAAGTACCGACATGATAGACTCCTTAGCATCTGCCACATCAGCTTTGACTGCATCTTCTATATTTTTAGTTCTGTTTTTACCAGCACCTAATGCTCTAAATGAGTCAGACTTTACAAATCTAGCTTTCTTTGTATGGTACAATGCAGTTAGCATAGTATCTACAATCTGTTTAGCTGGGCCGTCTATGTCATCTAGTGATACAATGTCTGCTAGTTCTCTACCAGCAATACCTGTATCTCGTAGCTGCTTAAGTAATGAACCTACAACTAGGTCAGTTACAACTACATTCTTAGATGTAAATACTTCGACACCATCTACGATGTCTGGATTAGCTTCTAGTAATTCTTTTAAGTATTCGTTAGGTGATAGCTCGGCTGCGTTTCTACCCTGTGTTATAGCTTGATGTCCGTCTACAGCTTCTTTAAATGTCTGAGCTAATCTAACTCTGTCACCTTTTGCTGCCTTGAGTTCTTTTGCAAACCTCTCACTGCTCATCAAACCTTTGAGTACACGCTCTACTTGTTTGACATCTGTGTCACCCTTGAGAGCTATACGCTCACGTTCTACAGGTGTAGTTACAGAACCAGTAGCTCCTTCTTCAGAACCCCACTCGTTACGTGTGCGAGATAGTTGTTGACGTGCTACGTCTGGTTCTACCTCTGATACATGTGCACCTTGGTGTGGTTGAGATACAGGTGCGTTTTTATCTGCACGAAACTGTATTTCCCCTTCACGTATCTGTGCAACAGCAGCTTCTGTGCTTTGCTTAGATACACTAGCGTTTCTATCTTGTATCTGTTTTACAACTTTACTAGACCCTTTACCTATAGCATAGGTCATACCATCAAAGAATAAACCTATACCCATACCTTCTACAATATTCTTGACTTTCATCACAACAGGATGATCTGTGTCTCTTGTAGATAGTGGTGTGTCAAACCAGCCATATCTATCACGTACAGCACCTAAAGCGTTTTGACCATCAGACTCCTTAGAGATAAGGTCAGACACAGCTCCAATACCAGCAGCTCTAATAAAACTGTTTGCACCTAATAGCTTTGCAGCACCAGCACTTATACCACCACTTATACCAGCAGCAGCTAATGCCTTAGCAGATAGTACAGTACCAGCTGCTAATGAACCAAAATGTACCAGTCCACGTAGCTGTCTACCCCACCATGTTTTTGTTTCGATAGGATTATCATAGTTTGTAAAAGGATCCCAGTCAGGTCTGTAGTAACCTTGCTCTTCCTTTTCTCTTTGCATTGTGCCGTCCAATGCTTCTTTTGTTCTTTCGGCAAAGGTGGCTACAGAGGATGCAGTATCTTGTAAGCCACCGGATACGATAGACTGACCTTCTTTGACTAATGCCTTGAAGCCCCACTTTTCTGCATTACGTGGATCATCTTGTTGAGCAAGAGCTTGTTCTTCCGTGGTCTGTTCTTGTTTTGCGACTTGAGCCTTAGCTTCTTCGTCTTCTTCGATTGTATCAGCTAATTGATTTACTTGATCATTTACGTAGTCAAAAGCCTCTTGGTCTATCTCAAGTTTTACACTTGGATCTTCGCTCATAATTATACCTTAGTATTAAATATTCAACTTTAACATTTCATTGATTGCCGCCGTTGATAGTGTGTTTGGATTTAAGAAGGGTGCTTCTTTCAACTCTGGTACAGCTTCAAGTAACGTATTACTATCTTCTGCTGATAGGGTTGTTTTTTGTCTATGTGTTTGTGCAATACCGGTTATAGAATGTTGATTTTGTATATTTATTTCTAGCTGACGTATAAACATCTCAGCATTGAGTTCGCTGACGCTAGGCTTAGTCTTTATCATCCATTCTACGTTATTGTTCTTAGATGCAACTTCTAATGTTTTAGTAGAGTTATTCTTGTTAAGAAGTTTGTTCTGGTCATCAATATCATCTAGTTCTTTACGCTCTGGTATCTCTTCTATTTTAGCTTCTTTCTTGTCAACTTTGTTTACTCTAGTTTCAAATATCTCTTCTGGTGTAAGATATGCACCATCAGCATCTTTTATAAAGTTAAAACGCATATAGTAAGATGGGTATTGTGTTCTACCATTTGTTCTTACATACTCACGTGCTATAGCTAAATGTGGTGCTTCGCCTGCCCACTCCTCAGAACTATATATTAGACTTGGATCTTTACCGATAGCATTTAGTGTAGACTGTAAATCTTTTGTAGCCTGTGTATCAATCGGTAGTATCTGCTCTTTATCAAACGTACCATCTTTTACAAATGCTTTTGCTTCTTTTATTGCATTAAACATAGCAACTTTTCTAGATTGACCACCTATAACTAACTCTTTGAATCTTGCAGTTACATATTCTTTGGTATTATCTCTAGTAACAAGGTACTTATCAGTTTTAGCTTTATCAAGATCTCGTAACTGTTTAGCTTCTTTTACAATAGCAACAACTCTTTCGTCCATGCTTTCTGCTTCTTCTTCTGTAAATGCACCTAGTTCTGGTGTGTTTACATACTTAGCCTGTTCATCACGTATGTCAGGATCTGCTATTTTGTCTATCATACTTTGAGTTATAGGAAGATTGTTACGTCTTCTACTTGTAATCTCGATCACAATAGACTCATCTGCAAACGATCTGCTAGCTAAAAAGTCTTTCATAAAGTCAGGCAACGTATCGTCGTCAATAATATTGAACTCTTTTCTAAAGTCAAGGACGTACTTATCTATAGCATCAGCTTGTGCTCTTGGATCTTTTATCTCTTCTAAAGTTTTTAGAAACTCAGGATGTGAAGTATCTTTCCACTTCATCATTTCTAACTCTCGGTTGTCCTCTTCTTGCTCTATAGCATTATTTTCATATTCTATAGCTTTTGCAGTCAGCTGTGCATGTAATCGCTGTGCCCCTTTTGGTGCTCGAGGATCATTCATTAACATAGTACCACCGGGGTACTCAAACTCTGTAGCTAAAAGTGCTCGTAAATCTCCAGCATCAACACCACTAGCTACATCATCAAGCATAGGTGAAACTATATCACCAAACTCTGCAAACGCTAACTGGCTAGCTTCTGATGGTTCTAGACCTCTTGCCTCCAACTGTATCTTTTTATTAGTAACCCAGTCTGTGACATCCTTAGCAAGAGTTGCTCTGTTTTGAAACATCGTGCTAACTTCATCATTATCTCTTATTGCCTGTGCCTGTACAAGAAGTTCTTGCCGCTTCTCATCCCACTTTACTCTTAAGTTTTCTTTAATTTTATAAACTTCTGGTGCTATATATTTTCTAACTTCTCCGGGTGTAGCATCTCGTAAACCTTGGCTACGTCTTCCACGTATCTGATTTTGAAAAATTGTAGCTGTATAAAAATCAAATAGCTCATCAAACTCATCGTTTGTAGAAGCATCACTTAATATTCTATTATTAATAGCAGCAAATCTATTATCTTTAGATGCTACTGTATAATAACTTTCAAGATTATTGGTAAATGCTTTTAAGTTATTTCTAGAGTTATAACCCTCTTGATAAGTAAAGCTGCCTTCTCCAAAGATAGCAGCAGCATCAGCAGCAATCTTTTTTTCTTCTTTAGACTTAGTAGGATCTTCTGCCTCTTTTTTAGCGTCTTCTTGAAACTCTTTTTCTTGGTTTCTAGCACTCTTTTCTGCTTCTTCTAATTCATTCTGTTCGTTAAGCAGTGCGTCATTTACATCAGACTTTGCACCTTTATAGTTATCAAGAATCGGTTTATACTTATTTCTATCGTCATTAGCTTGTTGAGCCTGTCTAACTATAGGTGCAGCTGTCTTGATAAAATCTGTAAGTAAAGCAAGGTTGTCAAATCTCTGATCGTAGCGTTGTTTCTCGAGTTCTGCCATCTGATCGTAGAACTCTCTTGTATCCTTGATGTTATTATCAATCTCTTTATTGACTGCCTGTGTAAGATCAGCCTCGGTAGATAGATAGTTAGTTGCCCCCATACGGTTGGGGTCACGAAATGATGATGTCATTATATTCCTTTAAATCCTGAGTAAATGCCAGCAACTTGACTAGCTATCTGTAAAGCACCACCAAGTCTATTTGTTGGAGGTAACATAACTGGTGCACCGTATGATGCTGGTACGCCTAGTGCCTCTCTAGCTCTAGCGTTTGCAGCTAAAAACTGACGTTGGTTAGCTGTTTGATTGTATGCCAGATCTGTTCCAAATGCTCTGTTTATAGCATTATCTATTTTAGCTTCTTGTTGAAGTAATGCTTGATACTGGGCTTTACCATACTTTCTGGCTCGACCACCTTCGTTTACTTTCTTTGTTCTAAAGTATTTAGCGACAGCATCTTGTTTGATACGTCTGCCTCTACCTTGTAGTTTCAAAGCTCTGCTCTTTGCATCAGCTTCTGCACGACTATATCCAATGACATTTCTGTCCATTGTTCTTTCAAAGGTAGTTTCTTTGTTAAAGAACTGTAACGCTTTTTGCTTGAATACAGCGTCTTTCTCTAGTTTTCTTTGTCTAGCAGCGGCTCTGGCCCCTGCATTAGCGTCTACGCACACGGCAAAATTCAATAAATGTTACATTGTTCGGCCCATGTTCTAGCTTACGTAAGAACTTAAAGCCAAGAAA
>FUFK010043363.1_pt1 | contig 12459 bp, 6 predicted proteins | sample 1021851 | NCBI WGS metagenome assembly FUFK01 (sample SAMEA51879418, study PRJEB19060) | metagenome
GCACAGTTAGCATATGATGTTACAGGGGATGGTATCGTTGACATAAACGATCAGAACCTGTTAAATGATGCGTTACAGGGTCAAGACGTTACCTTTGCGCAAGAATCAAAATTTCAACCTGCTACAGGCATATTTGCTCAACTGGCGCAACAGACGCAGGCGCAACAACAGCTACAAGCACAGTTTGACGCGCAAGCACAGCAACAGATAGAACAACAGCAGCAAATAGCCCAACAGGTAGAAGACGAAGCCGAAAAAACTCGTAGGCTTGGTAATGTGAGGGATTTGCAGGGTATGTTGTTACAAGAAGCTGGCAGAATGACCACTGTGTTACCTTCAAAACCCGCTCAAATTGGTGCCCCCTATGATTTTGGGAGTATCTTTCGTGATCCTACCCAAGAGGCTTTTTATAAAAGCCCCTATGCTCGTGGTGGTATAGTTGAAACTAACGAAGAGCTGCTACGGCTCATTGGAGGTAAGTGATGTTAGAAGAACGATTTGGCGGCACTGTAACCTCTAGTCCGTATAGCACCACAACCACGACAGCTGCACCTGAACCTGCCAGCACAGGCACGCTTAGTGGCCTTGGCGACATGATTACTGGTGCATTCAAGACTGATGGCGAGTACGACTACGGCAAGATTCTAGGCGCTGGTGCTGGCGCAGCATCTTTGTTTGGCTTGTTTGGTGAGGGCACCAGTCAACGACCTGTGGGGTATCAAGGTAGTATTCCCACATATACTGCCAGTCGTATGCAAGTGCCGGGCACTTATGATCCCAACCGTCGTCCGGGTAGTGGCGGGCAAAGATATTTTACTGATGTTCGATTTGATGGTTCGGATACATCTGAACAAGCAGCAGGACTTGAAGCACTCAATCGTGCAAACCTCGCAGCGCAAAACAGGCAAGGACAACCACTTGCACCCATTCGCGCTGCAGAAGACGCAGCAGCTGCCGAAGCTGCCGCACAAGCTGCATTAGCTGCACAAACACCTCAACCCGCCGTACAGCCCGTGCAACCCATGCAACAGATGGCTGCTGGAGGTATCGCTCAATTAAAGCGAGGTAGGTTTCTAGACGGTGACACAGACGGTATGGCTGATGAAAAGCCTGCTGTCATTGAAAATGAACAGCCCGCTATGTTGAGCGATGGTGAGTTTGTAATCCCAGCAGATGTTGTAAGCCATTTGGGTAATGGCAACTCGGATGCCGGTGCAAAAGTGTTAGAAAAAATGATGGCGCGAGTTCGCAAAGCTCGTACGGGAAGTGAGAAGCAGGGCAAAGAAATAGATCCCGAAGACTTCTTACCGGCATGAGGTAGATTATGACAACTGACACCGAATCTGAACAGGCATCCACGTTTGAAGATCCCATGGCTGGACAGCAGCTTGGCACGGAGTCTGCGCTATCCACGTATGTGGGTCCGTACGTTACAGAGATGCTTGGTCGAGGTCAGGCGCTCGGATCTATGGACTTTCAAGGCTATACGGTGGCCCACTTACCGCTGGAGAGTCTGCGGCGCAACAAGCTGCGTTTTCCGGCATTGCAGGGCTTGCGGTACCCACAGACCAGATGGGCGCATTTACTCCCGGAAGTTTTACCGACGCTGGCACTGCACAACAATACATGAATCCATTTCTGCAGGCGGCACTACAACCACAGATTGACGAAGCACGCAGGCAAGCTGCTATCCAACGTGCAGAAAATGCTGGTAGGTTGACCCGTGCAGGTGCATTTGGTGGTTCGCGGCAGGCCATTATGGAAGCAGAGGCAGATCGCAACCTGTTACAAAATATTGCAGGTATTACGGGTGCTGGATATTCGACGGCGTTTGATAGGGCACAGCAACAATTTAACGTAGAACAGGGGCGGCAGCAGGCTGCTCAAGATGCAGCAAACACGTATGGTCTAGCAGCACTGACTAGGCAGGCAGATTTAGGCGCACAACAACGTGCAATCGAGTCTGAAGGTATAGCTGCAGATTATGCACAGTTCAGAGAAGAACGAGACTTCCCTTACAAGCAGGTGCAATATATGCAATCGCTGTTGCAGGGACTGCCTCTGGCAACACAATCCTATTCGTATGCGCAGCCTAGTCAGCTAACACAAGCTCTGCAAACATCAGGTGGCATAATGAATTTATACAATCAAATTTTTGGGGATTAGAGATGGCATACGGTATTGATGACACCATCCAGCAGAAAGTAGATGCGTATCGTAGCAATCCCGGTGCGTTGCAGAGACGTTATGCTCAAAACAAAGAGCTTGTTGACTTGCTTGCACTGCAAAAGTTGAAGTCAGAAAAAGATGCTGCCGCCCGTGATATGCAGATGAAAATGCAGCAAAGCCCTAAAACCATTGCTCAACAATACGAAGAAGAGCTTGTTGGCCGCACAAAGAACGAAATGTTACAGGGCGTTGCAGGTGTTATGCAACAGCGTCAGGCACAACAGCAGCGCAACATGCAGCGTGTGGCAAACATGCCAAGGATGGCACAGGGCGGTATTGTTGGGTTTGCGACTGGCGGGTCTCCTCAAGACATATTTGAAGAGATAAAAAAGATACGCGAAAGAGTCGCTAAAGGTGAGATCACTCAAAAAGAAGGCGAGGATCAAATCGAAGCCATTGCACCAGAGCAAAAAGATCCTAGCGGAAGGCGTGGTATATTCAGCGGATTCTTGGGGTCTGGTAGACGCCCTAAAGTAAGACCGACTACAGGTGGACCCACTAAGGCAACAGCAGAGAATGCCCTTGACCAAGCCATACTAGATGCAACCACTCAAGGTATGACTGGGACTACAGAAGGCAGCATCCTCGGAGGTGGTGGCACCTCAAGTCAGCGCGTGCCAGAACAGCCACAAAAGATTGATTCTACACTGGCACAAAACATGATACCTCCTGCTGCACCTGCAGAGGAACCACCGGCAGAAGCTCCCGTATCTGATCCGGTGCAGGATGCGCTTGATAGAGCGAAAGGGGTTCTTGGTAGCGCACCGACTGGCACGCTTCCTGAAGACGTGTTAGCAGGACTTACAACCACAGTCCCCACAGTCAAGGCTCCAAAAGTAGACAGAACTAGATTTGATGATCTTACAGGCGCGCTTGCAGATCAGGCGAAAGCGGATATTGCGATTGATCCAAAAGCAGAAAGAACAGCGGCGCGCTCTGATGCCATGGGATTTTTGGATTTAAGCCCCGAAGCCAAAAAACTTCAGAAAGATTTGTTAGACGAACGGAGGGCACAAGAAAAAATTATAACAGACACCATAGAAAAACGTTATGGCAGTGAAGACAGACTACGTCGTGACCGTCTGATAGACACTCTTCTTGGAGCTAAGGGCACCACCGCAGCTGCAGCATTGGCAAGTAGTGGACTTGCTGGTCGTGAAACAGGTAGAAGACAGGCGCGAGGTCTTGATGCTCTACAGGCAGACCTGCGCGGAGTGCAGGACAAGCGTTTCACACAACAACAAGGTATTATTGATGCAGAAGCAGCACGAAAAGATAAGGCTCTTACTGCGGGCACCGAAGCGTTCTCACAAGCAAAACAAGATATTAGAACAGGAAAGCTACTAATATCGCAGTTGTCTCAAGCCGAAATGGAGTTTGCAACACAACAGGCAGACGCCTTGCTCCAAGCAGATTTGGGCAACCAGAGAACAGCTATAGCAGAGCGTGGAAACGAATTGAGAGCGGTGTTGCAGATATCTGACCAAGCGTTCCAAGGACAACTGGCAAAATACAAAGGCGAAGTGCAACTCTCTCTTAAAACTATTGATGCGTATATGGCGGGAGAGAAGAACAGAGTCATTGAAGCCTACTACAAAGCTATTGTTGAAGATAAAAAGAATAACACCACTATCAACGCTGCTAGGGTAGGTAAAGAGATTCAAAACGTAATCGCTACAATAACGAAAAATTATAACGAGGCGTTTGCTCCGTTGATTAAAGAGGCACAAGATATGGCAGGTGATGCTGATTATACTGGTCCAAAACTAGAAGACTTGCTTAAAACCAGAGACGCTGCCATTGATGCCTCTACAGCAGGTCTTAACGACATATTCCAATCTCTAGAATCTCAAATAAACGATGGTTTTGGCGATCTTCAATAAGAGTAAGACATGGCAATATACACAGTCCAAGGTCCAGACGGTAAAGAGTACTCTATTGAAGGGCCGGAAGGTGCCACTCAAGAAGAAGTAGAACGCGCAGTAGTCGCTCGACTGCGTGCAAGAGAGCGTGCAGAAAAACTACAAGAAGCACGCCAAGCAGAATTGGACATGTATAAGTCCACAGAAGAAGAGCCTGACTCTCCTTCTGCTGTTCTTGATGTTTTTGAAGAAACTGGCAAAGGACTTCTTGCTGGAGGTGCGGGGCTTGTTGAACAAGGGCTTTTGGGCGGTGCTACCCTCCTCAACGAAGATGCTGAAAACGCCTTACGTGGTGGCATAAAAAGTTTTTTTGACCCCGTACAAGATTTTCTAGCCATGGATGCCGACACAGGTGTGGCAGGGCGGGGAGCTAGAGCTGTATCTGAAGGACTAGGTTCTTTTGCCGGATTGGTGGCCACAGCGGCTATACCGTTTGTAGGTCTTCCTGCAGCGGCAGCGCTTGGTATAGGTGCTGGTGCAGGTGAAGCATCTGAACGTGCCCGTGATTTTGGCGCAACCGAAGAAGAGCGTAGTAGGGCAGCACTAAAAGGCTCCCTTGTTGGTGCAACAGAACTTCTCCCTCCACTTCGTATCTTGAGAGGATTGCGTAGAGCTTTCGGCCCTGAAAAAATTGCACAGGATATCGGTGCGTTACGCAGGATTGGCACAGAGGGTGGTCTTGAAGCACTACAAGAAGCTGGAGCAGGGCTTGCACAAAACTATATTGAGCAAGGATATAATCCAGATCAAGAACTCCTCGAAGGTGTTGAACAACAAGCAGCTGTGGGTGGCACGGTGGGTGCTATTGCACAATCTTTGGTAGAGCTGGCACTGCGTTCCAGAACTGGTAGAGATGGAGAGATTTTACTTTTAGAAGACAAGACCACACCCCCTCAACTACAAGACCAATCATCTGGTCCAGTCATACCAGTGACTGGGGGTGGTATTGCGGGGTTGATAGAAGACAAACGGCCCCCTGAAGCAAGGACAGAAAGACAACTTGAAGATCAACGTGGCGATATTAGAAAGCAGCTAGACAGCGATGTAATCCTCGCACCCGACCGCACCGCTTCTGACCCTGCAATAATGCTTGGAGATAGGACTCCTCTTGGCGATCCAGAAGAAATACTTCTGCGACAAGAAAATATTACTAGGCAGAGAGAACAGGCAGAGGCCATTGCTCGTGCAAGGCAAGAGCGTGATGTTGCTAGACAAGAGCAGGGTGTTGCTGCTGAACAAGACGCAAGAACCGCAGAGTTAAAAGCCGCGCTTGCTTCCAACCCAAATAGTCCTTTTGCTCCGGCTCTGCGTGATGCCATTGCAAAACGTGAAGCAGAGCTTGCAGCACAAACACCGCAGCCAGTGGCCGCTCCAGAAGCTCCTAGGCAGGTAGATTTTCCTGATCCTGCAGATATGCCTACCACGCAGGAGTCCTTGCCGGGCATGGGGCGTAGTTATGCGGAGAGACAAAGGCTCGCTGCTTCCGAAACTCGCGACGTTTCTCCAAAGCCCGCAACAAAAGAAGTTATGGATGACTTGAGCATCCCTGCTAGTGCCCCGGTGCGTAAGCGAATAGAGGGTAAAGATATTAACGATCCTGCAATACGTCAGGAGTTGGCCACGTTTGCGGGTAACAAGAAGACGTCTCAAACTGCCAAGTCCAAGATAAATCAATTTTTAGGAGGATTTGCAGATGAGCAAACGGACATTTTCTCACCTAGAGGCACTCTACCACCAAGCAAACCAAGGCCCGACGGAGATGACACAGGAGGAGGTGGAGTTGGCCCTGATGCTGCTGGACAGCCACGAGGACGCCGTGCCCGTGCCGCCAGAGCTGTCACACCTACGGAACAAGGATTGGGAGCTGCTGGAACTGACCCTGTACGTCCTGCAAGAGGAACAGGCGACAAGCCAGCTACATTAGTAACTCCTCAAGTCGTATCCACACCCGTGCAACCTGTGCCTGAGACTGTAGCTCCCACTCCTGTTGAGGCCAGAGATGCAATACCTGAAGTTGTTAAGACAGAAGAACCGACGCCGCGTCCGACCGTCCGTGAGAAAGCAGCTGTACCGAAGCGGGCTGCTGTTAAAAAAGCTGCGACAAAGGCTGCGCCAGAAGAATCAGACATAGAATTTGCTAAAAAGAACAACATGACTGCCAACCCCATAACAGACAAAGACCTTGGAGGTCCGCTGTTCTTTGCGACTATGAAGAACGAAAAAGGTTCCGAAGGGCGAATGAAAAAGGGTTCGCTCATTGAGATAAAGAAAAACGACGAAGGCACTTACGATTTTACAAACGTTGATACAGGGCAGGCATTTGCCGGTAACATTCCAGCAGCAGAGGTAAAGAGGTGGAGCGGAGACAACAAAGGGTACTTCTATAAGACCAATGATAGGAATGATCCAAAAGCAGAACGTTGGCGGAATATTGACGATGAAGATGTCTACACAAACCGCATAACTGACGAAGATCCATTCCGTCCGCTTGAGTTTAAGAAGGAGCCAAAGGTAGCAGCTAAGAAAGCTGCGCCGAAGAAGGCTGCGCCGAAGAAGGCCGCTGCTAAAAAAGCCGCACCAAAGACGGACAAAGAAAAGAAGTTAGTAGAGTCCCTGCCCCCACTACGCGTTAAAAAAGTGCGCGTGTTGCGTCCACGAGTATCCAAAGAAACTCAGACTCAGATAGCCAGCAAGGTAAAAGAACTTACAAACAATAACGCGCTGAGTAAGCGAACCTCACGAGAAGACACAGCATTTGGTGGCAAGGTTGTTGATATTGCAGAGACAGATGCGGCTAAAGTCCTTGAGCTGGTTTCCACGCCAAAGAAGCCCAACAAAAATAGCCCACTTTTTGCTCCGTATGCGTACTTCAGCAAGCACCAAGACCCCTCTGCAGCACTTCTGCATATTGCCGCAGATTTAAGAGATTCTGCGCTGGCGCAACAGAATTTTAGCAAGACAGAAGCTAAAGAGCAGGGGGTGGAGTTTGATTATGTTAAAGAACACTTTGCAAACACAGGAAGCCAGCAAGCTGCAAAAGCGCGTGAGTGGGTAAAAGACAACTTTGACGCTAAGACTGTAGATGCTTTTGAAGCTCAAATTGCGTTCTTGCGGGCAGAAGAAAAAATTAGGGTAGACAATGTAGCTACATACGGAATTCCAAAAAATAGCGATGTGGCTGTAGATTTTAAGGAAGTAGAAGAAAACAACGCACAAGAGCGGGCGCGTATAAGCGCGATAGCCAACAATACCACTGTGGTGATGCCCAAGCCCTCACCTGTTAAGGTATACACGCCTGAAGAGATTAAAAAATATATGGAGGAGAAAAGTCCAACTCCCCCTAAAGTTAAAAAAGCAAAGGCAAAAAGGCAGGTAGAAACACAAGTAGACCCTGACTTTGACGCAGGTGTTGACGTTCTTCTAGATGCAGAAAAATTAAGTAATCCAAACGTCAGGTCCGCGTTTAAGAAATACTTTGAGTTGAAAGCTGACGCTGTGGTCGGTCTGGATATGCCTCTGCACCCAGCAGTTGCAAACCTCATTGACAAAGGCGATCTCTCTGGAGCGCTAGACGCTCTGGCAATTACAGGTGCGACGGCTCGGGTTCGTCAGATAGCAGGTGCGCTACGAAAAGTAGTTGGCGACACAAAAGTACAAGTGTTGAATTTTACCAGTGACGAAGCTGGCAACCCTGTGGCTGGTAAGTTTGACCCCACAACCAACACAATAACACTCAATGCAGAAACTGGTATCAATCCACACACAATACTGCATGAAATGACACATGCTGCTGCGTCAGCAACACTGGCTAATAAGTCACATCCACTTACCAAACAACTCACCAAACTGTTCAATGACGTAAAGGGTTCGCTAGATACAGCCTATGGGGCGCAGAACGTCGATGAGTTTGTATCGGAATCGTTTAGTAATCCTGAGTTTCAGGCACTACTTGCCAGCATAAATGTAAAGGGTGAGCCTATCAGTGCATTGGAGAGGTTCTTCAACGCTGTGGCTAACGTGCTGCGCAAGCTCATGGGTATGCAAACAAAGCCTGTAAACTCCGCACTCAATGCTACCGACCATCTTATCAATAACTTGTTAGCACCAGCGCCAGAATATAGAGACGCGGGGGCCATGTATATGCTCGCCACCAGAGCGGGCGTGCAGAAAATGATGAAGTCCGTTGGTGCCGCGCATAAATCTCTTGGACCCGCCACAAAAGACTTCGCGGTCAATTTTAAAAATGCGTCACTAGACTTCTTACGTAGCGGAGTAGGCGATACAGCAAAACAACTTTACCTTGGTCTTCTAGGCACGCGGGGGCTTGCAGATGTAACTGAAGCAAATGGTTTTGGTGATGTGGGTATGCGGCTGCACGAACTAATTGAAAAACAGCGGGGGGCTATACAAGCATCAGATAGTGATGTGCGAGAAGTTGTTGATGATGTGGCTAAGTGGGCTAGGAGTAACCCAGAAGCAAAAGCTGCTTTGGATAGACTTATCTACCATGCCGATTACGGAGCTACAATTTATCAGGTAGACCCGTTTGGAAGTCGTTCTGACTATGAAGGTAAAACCGATGATAGCGGCAATGATCTAGCAGAAGTATTTGACAATCAACAGAAAGAAGTAAGGAAATTAGGCGGCGAGGGCATACGCAAATACAAGGCGATGCGTAAGCTGTATCAACGCCAATATGAAGAGTTACGACAAGTCGTAGAGGGCGAGATTGATGCCGCACTTGAACCTAAACCAGAGGACGACGCAGATGTTGTAAAGAAAAAGAAGGCTGCTGTGGCGCGTTTGAAAAAAGACGTGTTCGCACGGCTGTTCGACAAAAGCACACTGCAGGTGTACTTCCCCTTGGTGCGTGAAGGTCGCTTCAAGCTCACATATAGTTTGAAGCAGTCAAAACGTGACCCTTACGTTGTTCTCATGTTTGAAAGCGAGGCAGAGCGCGATCTAGCTGCTGCAGAAGCAAGACAAGACCCGGACGTGCAAAAGGGTAGTGTGGAAACAAGTGATGGAGAGATGAGCCGCAGAGATTTTGCCAACGCTCCACCAACGTCTTTTGTCGGAGAAACGCTACAGATATTGAACGCAAACAATGTCGAGAGCGAAGTACAAGACATGATTATGCGGTTGTTTATCGACACGCTACCAGAAACATCTTTCGCCCGTTCATTACAGAAACGTAAAGGAACTCTCGGTTACGTAGCAGACTCCATGCGTGCCCTGCGTATAAAAGGCTACGACATAGGAAGACAGACGCAGAAACTTAAATATGGCTCTCTGTTCCGTAGATTAGAAGATGAGATCGCGGACGCAACTCCCACCGTAAAGGACAGGAAAAAGGTAGTTGGCAAGCTAGAACAGAAAGCTCTGCCAAGACATAGAATGAATAAGGAGGAGCTATTACGACGTTCCAAGTTTGCCAGAATGGGTGCAGCCAACAAAGAGACTGAAAAGTATTTTAAGACAGCTAATCAGGTAGCGTTTGTATACACGATCGGTTTCAACGTGTCCTCTGCAGCGGTAAACCTATCACAGGTTCCTCTGTTTGCTTACCCGTACATGGCTGCAAAACATGGACCCATCAAAGCGTTCAAAGCTGTCATGGCTGGCAGCAAGCATACTCTTCTGTCTGGTAACAGCGTAGATGACTATTACGACATATCCAGAACAGATACTGGCGATAGAGTGTATACGGTCAAAAAGGACTTGGACCTACCGCCAGAACGGATAAAACAACTAAAAGATGCAGAGATTTTGGTAAGGGTTGCTGCAGGGCGAGGGGCGTTTGGTCGGTCCTTCTTGGAGGACGCTGCAGGGTTGGAAGAGGGTGGTAGAATTGCCACAGGAAATCGCGCAGCCAGAGTTTTAGACAGGGTATCGACTATATCCGCTGTATTTTTCCAAGCCGCAGAAAGATTTAACAGGCAAGCAATCTTACTATCTCAATACGAACTCATACTAGATGAGATGAGAAACACTAACAGTTTCTACAGTGAGACAAAGGGGCAGAGGGTAAACCCTCAAAAAATGGGTGAGGTGGCCATGAAAGAGTTGGCCGCTACAGAAGCCATGTATCAGACTGAGCAAACAAATGGCGGCATGGTTCTTGAGACTGCGCCTCGGTATGCTCAAGAAAGTATAGGTAGAGTGGCCTTAATGTATAAAGGCTACGGACTCAACATGTATTACGTCATGTTGAAGAGCGCAAAGAAGATGTTGGATGGGGAGAAAGATCGAGAAGTCCGCATGACAGCCTTCAAGCAGCTTGTTGGGGTGCATTTATCAGCCCTCGCGTTTGCTGGTATTCACGGAGTTCCAATATATGGACTCTTCAAAATGGCTTACGATCTGCTCCTTGCAGATGATGAAGAAGAAGATTTTGACACCGTGGTTCGGAAGGCCGTGGGTGAAGGCTGGTTCAAAGGTGCCATATCTGCAGGTCTTGGAATTGACGTGTCTGACAGGATCAAACTCAACGGTCTGGTGCTTCAAGAAAATAAATATAATACCAACCCATCTGCAGAAGAGTTTCTTGGTGGGTTGATCGGTGGCCCTGCACTTAGCACCGGAAAGCGTTTTGGTAGGGGCATAAAAGATTTGTATGACGGTGAGATAGAGCGTGGCATTGAGTCCCTGCTGCCACCCGCAGTGGCAAACGCCTACAAGTCATCGTTTGGCAGATATCAGCAGGAGGGCGGTATTTATACACGAAGGGGTGATCCTATCTACGACGATATGAATGGAGGGGAGCTTTTCGGGCAGTTCTTTGGATTTGCACCCACCGGATACACCTTTGAACAAGAACGTAATCAGATTACCAAACAGATAGATCGTGCTGTAAATGCAAGACGTTCTAAGTTGTTAAAGAAGTACTACACTGCAAAAAGAAAAGGAGACTGGAAAGAATTAAGGAACATTCGTAAAGACTTATATAGATTTAATAAACGACATAGAAGCGCAGCCATAACGCCAGAGACCATCGAACGGTCTATGAAGCAACATGCGCGTACATCTAAAGACATGCACAACGGGATTACTATAAGTCCGTTGATGCGCGAACATTTGTTAGAACTCCGTGGTGAGTGGCAAGACTAAAAAACCCCCCGCCGAAGCGAGGGGTTGAGTTAGGGAGAACGACAGTCGGCGGAGGAACCTCTGTCGTAAACACATTATCATGTGATTCTCCACACACGCAACCCCAATATATTGTCCTCTATCACNACCTTCATATCCACCTGCCAATCCTTCTCCGCAGTTATGCGTTTGACNTGNCGCTTTGCTTCTTCNGTATTGACACACGGTATNAACACAGATGCNGTCACAGCCATCTTGTCCCAGTTTATNACGATNTTGACGCCATCAGGATCTAGATCGTCAATCTTCAACATCGTCTAACTTCTCNACAGANCAATCCACAACGATCACNTCTGCNGGTGGNAGGTTCATNTGCGTGCCTTTACTNAGCCGCATCTTGGACTTCTTNGCACCCAGCTTGGTTTTTANGTCGTATACAAAGGAGTTGTAGTTTATCTGCTGCTCACCNCACCATGCNTTCAACGGCTTTGGTATGAGNTATGCACGCTTCAAGTCTGTCTCATACCTAGCAACCAACTTCCCTCTGGGTANCGCTTCGGGTATCACCACAGANTCAGCATCAGTGTTTTGTTTGCGTAGGTCATCCGTGCTTTTGATCCACAGCACGTTGCTCCAGTGTTCGTGGATGTAGTCGTTAAGAACTTCCTCCACACCCACACTCATGTCAGCCACCTGCCGCTTGTTCTCCTTCAACTGCTCTATGCCCCACTTGAATACCTTATTTGTGTCGTAATCGACCAGACCAGCTTTCTTGGCGATTATAAGTCCCGACACAGTGGCGGCTACAAGCACAGACCAAAACCTGTTTTCAGCAGTCAGGTTGGCCTCTGCATCAACCTTGGCTTGTACCTTTGCTAATAGAGCCTTGACGCCCTCTAAATTATTCATCAGGTACTTTACGTATTCGATGCCTGCGTGACCGTAGTTCTCCTGTATTGCTGCTGAAAACCTATCAGTCTCTTCTTTTGTCTCAAAGTGTATGCGTTTTACACGGCACTCCAAGATGCGCTGCGCCTCTGCCTTGGGCATGGCCTTGATGATGCTGATGCGCTCTACGATGCTGGTGTTGCCCGTGGTGACCGACAACAGGCTCCAAGCCTCGCCACGGTATCTCTCCGTGTTGCTACCACTAGCCATGCGCCCCCGCTGCCTACCGCCAGTAAGCTGATACGCCAGATTACTAAGCTCCCTGCCATGC
>FUFK010066899.1_pt1 | contig 12458 bp, 15 predicted proteins | sample 1021851 | NCBI WGS metagenome assembly FUFK01 (sample SAMEA51879418, study PRJEB19060) | metagenome
ATATTTGAATACTGTAATCAAGTTTACGAACTCGATTGTCTTCTGTACCTTTATTGTTTTTAAGAACTAATATGTCTCTTATTTCTTGGTGCCAGATTGGGAAGTGGACAGTCGCTGATCCACCTCTAATGCCGTTCTGAGTGCAACATCTGACAGTACTTTCAAACTTTTTGAGGAAAGGTACAACGCCCGTGTGCTGTACTTCTCCACCCCTGATTTTACTGTTGATGCCACGGATTCGACCTGCGTTGATACCGATACCTGCCCTTTGTGCAACATACTTGCCAATAGCCATATCACTACTAAATATACTATCGAGGGTGTCATCAATATCAACAAGAACACAGCTGGCATATTGTCGAAGAGGTGTACGAACTCCTGCCATGATGGGAGTTGGNATGTTGATTTTGTGTTTGGAGATGGCATCGTAATACTTTTTAACGTAATCTAATCTGGTTTCTTGTGGATATTTAGAAAAAATTGTAGCAGCAATTAGCAAATACATGAATTGTGGTGTTTCATATAAAGATCCTTTGCTACGATCTTGAACCAAATACTTATCAACTATTTGCCTTAATCCAGCATAGGTAAATAGATAATCTCGATCATGATCAATAAAAGATTCTAGTTTTTTAAATTCTTCTTCAGAATATAAATTTAATAATTCCTTGTCATATACTCCAAAGTCTACACATCTTTTTACTTGATCAATTAATTTTGGATGATCATGTAATCTACCATATAAATTTTTTCTAAGTGAATAAAGAAGTAGTCTAGCAGCAACGTATTGATAATTAGGATGATCTAAATCTATTAGATCACTCGCAGAACGAATTAAAATTTCTTGTATCTCACCAGTTGTAATACCATCATAAAACTGTATTCCTGATTGTATCTCTACTTGACTCGCAGATACACCAGCAAGACCCTTACATGCCTCTTCAACCATAATGTGCATTTTTTCGAGATTCAATGGTTCAATTGAACCGTTTCTCTTGACAACTTTAGTTCCGTTGCTCATATTTTTTTCCAGTTATTGAATTTAATTTTTGCTTTTAGTCCAGAATATGTATTTGATTCTAGCAGATTCATAACATTATGTCCACCCATCACCATATCATTAATATCTTTTTCATTAATGGTAGATGGCCAAATCACAATTTGATTACCACTTTCTATACATTTTGAAATACGATCACAAATTTCTCTATTACGAGGTTCATTGTCATAAACATATATGAGATCATATTCATCAAGATAAGATGATCCAATATCAGCACCACACATCGCTATACTGTTATTGATGAGAGTGCTATCAAAAGGTCCTTCAACTACAAAGACAGGTTTTGATTTGTCTACTTTTTCAAGACCATAAAGTTTTGGTACATCATCTTTAATCATCACAGTGATATATTTAACAGAATTAGGACCTAGACTTCTACCCTGAAAACCAATCAGGTCATGATCTGTATCATACATTGGTATCACGATTCTACATTCTTCCCTACCTATGGTGTCAAATGTTTGCTTTTGCTTATTTGTCCACTCTTTAAACTTGGAAGCGAAGTAAAATTTACTCGGATCTAATTTTCTCTTTTCAAGATATTCTTTCGCAATCTTAACATCAATTGCCTTTGGTAGATCTAACTTTTTTTTGAATACTGGTTTCTTAAAATTAAACTTTGGTGCTTCAACATGAGAATGTCCTCTTACTCCAGCATATCCCTCTTTAAATTTCTCCATAACATATTGTTTATGAAGAGTTGGATCTATCTGCTTGAGAAAATTGGTAAACGACATTGAAGCACCACAGTTATGGCACTTATAATTTGTTTGAATCTGTACAACATAAAAATATCCTCTTGCCTTATTCTTGTGCTTCTTTGAATCACCACAGATTGGACAACGAAAATTATATAAGTCTGCCTTCACTCTTTTAAATTTTTGAAGTCGTGAAGACACCAAGCCTATGTACTTGGAATCAATTATATCCATGTGGACATACTATTTTTCTATTATTATACTCGAAGTTGGTGGTGGAGTCAATGCCCCTCTTAAAAATCTTTGACCAATTGGAGAAACTACAAAACTTATTATAGTTAGAGAACCTGCGATTGTCCACATTTTTTTCTCAATTGTCCTTAAACGATTGTCTACGAGTCTTATATCTCTCTCACATCCTTTCTTTATTACCTCTGCATGTCGATCTAAATTCTGTTGTACTTGTTCTATCTTTTCAAATAGAACTGCGTCTATGCGGTCTTGCTTGTCTAATTTCTCATTATGAACAGCAAGAAGTTCTCCCATCTTTACAGAGTTTTCCTGTAGAGATTGAACAACTTTTTCTAATCTTTCTAATATCGCTGCGTTGACGTTTGTATTATCTTCCATTTTTCTTTACATCCTGTAACCACATCTTACGAGATCCGTGGCCACCATAAATATATTTTTTCTTTTTCCTTACAGGAGGATCATCTCCCGCTTCTTGAGTTCCAGCAATAGCACCACTACCCACACTCATTGTAGGTTGCTCCTTTAGAGTTCGAATGATTGAGATAACTTTATCTATGTCCATTAGATTGAATTTAACTCTTTTATACAGTGCTCATCCTGTGGTATACCATGAATATGACTTTTAGGATATTCTGGTATTCTTTTCATAAAGAAGAGAAAACTTTTGATCGCTGGCCAAAGATCTTCTTCTAAATTATAAAAAAGTAAAGGAACCGCAGCATCATCAAATACATTAAACAAAACAATGAGGTGATTTAAAATCAAGTGTGTCTTTAAAACTCCAGTATTTTTATACCTTTTTAGAAGTCTTTTAACATACTTAATACGTTTTAAATCATCCTCAAAATCATCTTTGGTAAGAGCATGTGGATTATTGTAAAATTTTATAGCGAATAACATGTAGTTATTCTCATTCAATTCATCAAATCTCATATTAAATCATATTAGAATTTAGCTATCCTCAAACTTAACGTCGTCTGCAGCATCTCCTTCGATTGAACTTGAAGCAACAAGTGTTTCAGTTTTAACTCTTAGATTACCGTGCATATCTGTGTAAGTTTGTATTCCAACCCATCCAGCATGTGGAGGAGCGAACTTACGTCCTTGTAATCCTGTAGAATAATCTCCAGCATTCGCAACACCTTGCTCAGTTGTATCTACACCAAATATTTCAGCACTATCATAATTTGTATCCCAAATAGATGAAATTGGTCTTGAGTCGATGTTTATCGCAGCACCAGCATGAACTGTTGTTATACCAGTTTCAGTATGTGGTGTGATATGAGAAGTTGAAGCAATTGTCGCAACAGTGTCACTTGAGACACTAGCGATAGTCGCTTCCCCGTATGTTTGTCCAGCACCAATTTGTATTACATCACCCTCACTAACACCAGCAGTTGAAAAACTAGTTCCAGAACCAGTGATTGTTAGAGTTGCAAGGTTGATCTTTATGGTGCCTCCAGATGCCTTACTATCGTTTGTTCCCCAAAGCGACATGTTTCTTACCTAATTAACATATTTCTATTAGATATTTATAAAAATATCAATTAACGTGCTTTGATAGCTTTTGACACTTGTTCAAACAATTTATCATCAGCATCTGTTTTTGTCAATTTGACTGCCTTACCAATAATAACTAAACAAATATCGATTAACTTTTCTCCTAACTCTGCATCGTCAGGAATCTTATCTACAGCATCACTAATAATTTTTGATGCTAGTGGTAATAAAAATGATAACATAATCTTAACTAATTAACTGTATTATATAGTCAACAATTCCAAGCTCTTAATGATTTGTTAATTCTTGAGTCTGGATCATTCGCAGTTTTAGCAGAAGTTAGTTTTTTCTTCATTCCTTTCATCCTCGCACAAAAAGACGCTCTACGCTTGTTGCCAACTTTTTTTGAAGGTCTTTTAAGATCGCTTCCTGGATTTTCACGTTCGTAGCTTTTTCTTCCTTTTTCATTTAAACCTCCACTAGGATTCTTACCAGATTTTTTTGTCCAAGCAGCTGCTTCACTTGTTGTTGTGGTGTGCTGCTCATCTGGAGTATTTGCTGTTAAATTTTTTTTTAACTGCTTTTTTGATATTTTAGGTCCTCCGATTGGATCACCATACTGGTCTCTTTTGACCTCCTCTTTCATACCTTTGGTTTTTACACCACGTTTTTCTTTATGTGCCTTTCGTCTTGCGTTTATTGCAGCACCTCTTTCAGCAGGATCAGCAGCATTACCACCCTTACCAAATGCTCTCATGTTTCTAACAGATGCTTTACCATAGTTAGAACGACCACGTTCCTGACTTAATCTTTGATTATCACTGTCCTTTTGTCTTTCATCAAGAACTTCTACTTCTTCTTTTTTTACGCAGTTTGGATATCTCTTACCAAACATTGTCTTCATACCTTTCTTTTCATATCCCTTCCAACATTTTTCAGTAAACTGTTGAAGTGTTATACCAGTTGGTTCAAACTCTTCTTTCTTACTACTGTTACCCCAATTCGCAGCACCAACTTTACGACACTTAACTAAAGCACCTGATGCATAAGCACTTGGCCAAACAGAATATCTTGATTTGACTTTATGGTAGCAAGCATCTTTAGATCCACTACCTTTACCCTTCTTATCTTTAACTTCAGTAAGATTAATTTCTTCTTTCATTTTTTTCTTACGAGGACTATCAGTACTAACATATGTAGGTTTAGCAGCACCTGACTTTGATTGTTGACCAGGATCTGCTTTCTTTTTACGACGTGCAGCAGATAATCTTTCTGCCTTTGTCATACTTGCTCTTTTAGAAGACGAAACACATTTCGGTGTTCCCTCACCAGGTTCATCACTAGCACAAGTTCCACCTGTGACTACATTAACCCAACCACCTTTTCCGTCTTTTGATTTAGAACCTTTAAACCATTTATGAAGAGAACCTTCATCCATTGGCAAAAAATTAACGTACTTGTTATGTTGTTTTTGTCTCATTACTTTAGCAGCAATCGCACCAGCATCTCTACCAGAATAAGGAGATTTTCTTTCTTTCTTTTTATTTAATTTAACTTTTTTAATAGCATCCATTACACCCTCGGATGCTACTTTCTTTTCGGGTAATCCTTTATGTTTAGTCTTCGCAAATTTCTTTACGCTGGACATGGAGGTGGTGGCAGCAACTTTGGAAATCTCAGGCGGGGGGTTTTCCATTTCCCCTTTTTGAGCCGCTCTAACCATCCCGAAGAATCTTTGTTGTTTTTTTGAGACTGCTGGCATTTCACTTTACTTTTTTAAATTCATAATGGACTTGCCATACTTCTTTTTGACAAGTTCAAGTGCGGAAGGACCTTTATTTATTTTCTGTGTCTTTTTCATTTCTTCACTTGGTGGATATGAAGTTCCGTCTTTCTTGTCCTTAGAAGGTCTTATTCTTCCTTGATCTCTTAGACGATCATAACCTTCTTCATTTATAAATTCTTTAAAAGTTTTCATTAGTCGTTGTCTGCTCTATCATGGAAATCACCAGTTTTGTCAAATAATTTTCCAGACTGTTTCCTTCTTTTATCATACGAACTCCAAGCTTTCTTTCTTTGCCTGTCTGCTTCTTTCTTGTCACCTTTCTCAGATGCTTTTTTCATTTTGTTTTCAGCTTTCCACTGTGCTGATTTATGTTTCATAAGTGCACCAATTGCTTTACCTTCTGGTGACTGTGGCCTTTTTCTTGCTTTAGTACCACCAGATGCTTTAGTACCTTTATGCATTACAGTCACTTTATCAGTTTTCATTACCTGTTTTCCACCTTGCATACCAGATCTAAAACCTACTTTACCTTTTGTTCCTTTTTCTAGGATTTCATTAATCACATCCTGTTCACCTTTATAATTACTTGGTTTTACATTAATATTTGCAATATTTCTAAAATCTTCTGCCTCTTTCATATGATCGGCAGCTTTATACATAGGTTTACCATCTACCTTACTCTTCATACCTTTTTTATAATTCTGATAGGCAGGTGTATTTCCTTTCTTATCAGCATTAGTTACAGTGTATGCTTCCATAGGACCTTTATATTTTCCTTGTCTTCTGAGTTCGTTTCTAGCTTCTCTTCTCCTTGCTGCTCCCATTTCAGATCTTCTTACTTTTGCTGCATTTTCTTTCTGCCTTCTTCGACGTGCTGATTCATCAGCTGCTGCTCTCGCTTTCGCTTCATAATCAGCTTCTGATTTTGAATCCATACCTTTGATTTGTGATCTCACTTTATTTTCATAATCTTTGTCTTCAACCATATCACCCTCTGGTTCATGAGATGCCATGATTTCACTTCCACCACCCATGCGAACTGCCTGAAGTTTCTTCATAAGAACTTGTTTCTTCGCCATGTTTGCTTTCTTTTCTTTCGCTGCTAACTGTGGATCTTTATCCTTATCATCCATAGCCTCAGTTACTTCATCAGGAAAAACCTTAATTAACTTCTTATTGTCAACACCTTTACCAGTAATTTTTTTATCTTTTGTATCTTCTTTTTCAATTAGATCTAAATCATAATTTTCTGATTTTAAGGAACTTGGTTCACCATGACCTGTCATTTCAACGGATGCGATATTCGAATTCGCACGAAGTTCAGCAATTTTTGCACGAGTAGCCATTCTTACGTAAGAGTTACCTGTTCCCTTATCAGTAACTTTTACCTTATACTTTTTTTCGCCATCATCTCCTCCCTTGGATTTTATTGCCTTACCAATTGTGTCACGACGATTTTTAAGATACTTATCAGTTTTATCTTTCTTACCATCATTATTAATATCACCATCTTCCTTTCCAACTGGATCTAACTTTTCTCCAAAAACTTTTTTAATTACTGAAGTAGTTGCTTCAAGTACCAACTCTTGAACATTGATATAATCTTCACCCATTAGCATTTGTTTTGCTCTTGCCTTTATAGCTGGTGCAGCAGGTGATTTACCAAGTTGTGCCATGTACGCTTTTCTCACTGCAGCGGGATCCATTTTTCCACCACTCTTAGCAGATAAAGACTGTTTTGTTTTATATCTGACATCGTAAGCAAGTTGTCTTGCCTGTTTTTCAATTTTTTCTTTTGCTCCTGTTGCTGGAGTTGATGCTATAGGTTTATCCATTGAAAGAATCTACTTACTTTTTCCTGTATTTATTTATAAATTGTAAACCATAACGACTTCCCTTCACTTTATCTTCGACATTCTTTCGATGTCCATCAGTTCCAATTAAATTATTTGGATGTATTTTATCTCTCATTCTACGACTCATGTGAACTTCGGTGTACTTTGATTCTGATACGTCTTTTACCCAAGATTTAAACATAATATTATCCTGAGTCACGCAAATTAAATGATTAGTTCCTCTACGGATTATTCTTCCAACTAATCCACTGTTTAAATTTTCGACAATCTGACCAACACGAAATATATTTTCATTAATATAATTTTCACGAAGACCTTTCCAATCAAATTTAGGAGCAATCTCCCAAAGATTCCAACCTTCTTTTACATTCATACCAGTACGAATATTATTATATAATTCTTTCGCTGCTTTCTTATTCATTGCGGATGGAACACCCTTTAAAAAATTATCAAGATCTCCTTGAGCAGCATACTTTCTCTGTTTTGATGCCGACATTCCAGTTACATCATCAGAATCTGGATCACGATCACCAGCAGAACGAACTTCTATATTATCAAATTGATATAGTTTACCATTGTAATTACCAGAAAGTTTTTCAAACTCGGCAACACGATCACCACCACCAATAATTCGGACATTTGAATATCCATCATTATGTGCTTTCTTTAAAACATCAAAGATAGTTCTATTTGCTGGATCATTTACAATTTTCTCACTGTGATCTGGAAACATCTGTCTCATCACACCAATTTTTGTGTCAGGATCTAAAGGATTTTTCTTTTTATCTTGACTGCGAGAAGGAACAATTACATAATCACCATCATCAGAAGATGAGGCAACTGTGTTTAAAAGTTTTTCGTGTCCTGTTGTTGGAGGATTAAATCTACCAAAAGCAATGGTAAGAGTTCCTTTTGTTTTTTCAACATCAGGTGGTTCCATTATGACTGGTTCGTTTGCCTGTGGTTGTTCTTCGGGTGGTTGTTCCTGTGAAGTTGTTGCCGAAAGATTTTTTTCTCTATCAGTCTGTGGTGGATCTTGAGCTCCGATTCTTTGTCTCTTATTGAAAAATTTTAATTGACCTCTCTCTGTCTTTGCTACAAATTCACCTTTATTGTCATACCATCCTCCATGTCCATCACTTTTCAAACCCATACGTGTGGCTTGTTGGACTGCTGTGGATTCAGTTAAAAATTGAAATAGTGTCTTCATCGGCAAAGTTTCATCGTAATCGTCTTCTCGTTAGCAATTAGATGATTTATTAATTTTTGTCTTGTTATATTATATTTATCTTTATGTCGTTTGTGCTTTTTCTTCTTAATAAGATCTTCAAAAACCATATAACAATGATATACAAAATCATTAAATACTTTTTTCTTGTTTTTTGATTTTGATTCAAATGATTGAATCAGTTCGTCTATGTTAATCATCTTAAGATATTTTTGCGTGAGGAGCGAATCTTTTTCCAACTTTCATACCTAGATATAAGAGATCTGTCCAGAACTCTATATTTTTATCGTGGTTTCTTAACGTGTCATAAAAGAAATGAAGACTCATTAATTTACTTTGTGCTATAAACTGTTTATCCTTTTTATACAAATCACAAATCAATTCCACAAAATCATCATAAGTTACTCTCTTAGATATATGTTTTTCTACAACTTTGTACCATTTTTTAAAATCATTTGTTGAGTATCCTGATGATGTAGTTTTAAAAAATTCTTCAGCTGATTTTGGATACTTAGCATTTTCGTTTGTAAAAGTAACCGCAGATCCTTTCCTATTCATAAGTTCTATTACAAATTTTACAGGTGCCTGACCTCCTTGAGCTGCGGGAGTTTCTTTTATAAACGTATTGAATGAAAGATTACTTGCCTTACTTCTACTGCCAGATTTACTAATTATTATTTTAAAGTCAACATCTTTACCTAATTTAATTGTGTTTGTTATTACTTCACCAGTTACAATATTATCTACTTCAAACTGAACATCTTTCATTTTAAAATCTTCAACTTTACCAATCATCATACTTTTGGTATCTATATTAACAAGTTTTATTTTAGCACCCTTATTAGAAGCAACCTTTTTCAAAGATATGCCTACAAGTTTTTCTTCCTTAAATAAATCAATTAAGAGTGCATTTAATTCAACTAAACTTTGAGTGGCGGGTGAGATATTTTTAGTTATTCTTTGCTTTACTTTAGATTTTTCATACACCGCCCAAATATCAGATGGGTTCCAAGTCGTGTAATCACCCACAGGTTTAAGAGGATCTAAAGATCTTGCCACATTTTTTATTTGATCTCTGAAAAAAGTAACAAAATCTTTCTCTCCATATTCAAATTCATCCCATCTTGAATCAGCATACTTAGTTAAAAATGCCTGTTGCTGTTCAAAATATGTGTGAGTCCAGTCAGTTAATCTATCCCGATAAGAACCAAAAACTCTCTTTAAAGATTTACTTGTTTCTGGATGATTTAATATATCTTCTTTTTTCTTAAATTTAACATTATGACGTAGCACTTGGTTGAATATAATTGTTGTTCCAGATTCTTGAATTACAGTTGGTATTACTCCACCTTGAGATTCTTTTATAATTCTAAATTTAATTGTTTCATTATTTCTTTGAGGTTGACCAACGACAATACCTATTGTTGTTTGTTCTTTAAATTCTTTATTTACTCCATAAATTCTATTTAAACTTGTAATTATTTTTCCAACAGCATCATCAACAGACTCTTTATAATCAACGTATATAAACCTTACTCCCTGAGAAGTTGTGACATCATCAGTAAGTTTTAATTTTTTTATTGTATCATTAACACTTTTTAAAAGTCTTGTTTTTGTTACCGCAGATTTTGCCATTTATTTCACCACCAGATAAAAACAAGAAGTCCAAAACTTCTTTGAGTTATCAACTTCTACACCTTTAAAATCTTCACCTAATTTTTTTCCCATTTCTTTCTGCATTTTTACTCTTGTTTCTAATTGAGATTCAGATACACCAGCACCAAATCCTTGAGATGCTGCCAAATTAAATAAGTTTTCTACAGTTATATCTTTCATAATTTGTTTTGTAATATCATCCACAGCTACAGCAACTTCACCAGCATGTGTTTTATTTAAATATGCTTCTTCTGGACTTTTAGCTGTCATTTCAATTGAGGCAGAGTCCCATACTCTACCGTTTATATGCTTAAACAATTCTTGAGTATAAGGTTCTATCTCTTCTCTAAACTTTTGAGGATCTCTTTTAAATTCTGTAACATATCCACCTCTTGCTAACCACTGAGCACCTTTTGTTTTTGCCCAATATTTTCTTTTAAGATCAACAAATTCTTTTTTATCTCTTATCTTATTTAAAGATGCTATACCTGTCCTATCAGTTTGTCGAATTAGATATTGATAGTTTTCTGTTCCCATTGAACCATAACGAGCAGCACCACCCGCTTCAATTTCAAGTCTTGCTCCACCAGAAAGAACAGTTTTAGTTTTAATTAAACCTTTTATATAAGAAGATTTAGTTTTTCTTCCTGTAATTTTATCAACCTCATCAACTGAAAATCTTATCTTTGCGTCTTGGTTATTATCAGAAAAATCAATCTCATCATAATTAACAACTTTGACAAGATCAGANGTTACATCATTTTCAAATACAACCTTAGCTCTACCTGTTGGTGCTTTCAGAGATACTGGATAAAGTAATCCTTGTTTAAACAATAAGTGAATACGATTATTTAATTTCTCCATCATCTTAACAGAATACTCTGGTTGTTTAAGAAGTTGACTATTAAAAAGACTAATAAATTTTGTTAAAAAATTTTGAGACTTCTTAGTAAAAATCCAAACATCAGATGGATTCCATTTATCTTTGTCTATTGTTCCCCTAAAACCTAACTTACCTCTAACTTTATATGATAATTCATTATATGCTCGATAAGGATCATAGTCCTTTGGAATCATATCAGCTCTCATAATAAAATAATCATTACCAGACTTTAATTTCGCATCTCTAAAAAATGCTTTCATCTGAGATTCGAGAGCATTTGCCCAAAAAGATTTTCTATTTACAAGAAACTCTATGACTTTTGGTATTCTACTTACAAATGCGGGATCATTGTTTACATTCTTTACCATAGAAGTAATACCAAATTTATTTGTAAACGAGGTCAAATCAGTTTGATTCTTTATTCGATTCCATACAGCAAAATTATAATCTTTTTCTTTTTTATTTTTATAGATGGCAAAGTAATAGCAGAATAAGGCTTCACTTAAAACTTCAACATCTTTATTGCTGATAGCCATTACTCTGTTATTACTTGAGATCTTTTTAAATATGTTGATTCTCTAGCGTTTGTGATTTCAGCATCGGCAGTTGCTTTCACACTATAAACTTTTCTATCATCATAAGTGTCCGTCCAACGATGATCTCCTTTATAGTAAACTACCTTAGAAGTATTCAAGACAGTTCCAGTTCTTTTAATATGGTAAGGCATTTTTTTTACTTTTTAAATATTTATTTGCCTTTTTATTACCGATCTCCTTCTTTACGGTTTTCTGAGTAGTGAACATTAAAGTCTCCACCAGGATATCTTTTCTTTAACTTTTCTACATTACCTTCTATTACTTCGTCAAGGGTTACATTCAATGCTGCACATGCTTGCATCACATACCACATAACATCTCCCAACTCAATAATGAGATGCTCCCGATTATCATGATTCCAAGGCTTACCCTGAAAAACCATCTTCTTAACAATCTCCATGAATTCACCACCTTCAGCACTAATGCCAACAGCAGCAGTAAGAAGCCTGTGAATATTGGAACCTTCTCCGTCAAGGGTACTAAGACTNTCAAGNAAAGATTGATAATCTTTACTGGGATTGGATGTGACACCATCCACGAATAGAGCATACTTATCCAAGTCAACTTTCTGTCCTGTGTAATTGATATGTGGTTGTTGATCGTTATGTGTGTTGTAATCTCCAGACATAGTTAAAATTTGAATTCTGCAAAAGTTTTTTTAGGAACCTTTTCTTCATTATACTCCTCTTTAGTTCCGGAGTCAAGCACATCATCTTGTGCTTTCTGTTCACAATCATACAATCTCATTTTTGCACGATCAACTCCGATAATGAACCTTTTAAATATTGTAGGATCATTATATCTATTCTTTAATTGTTTGACCATTATCTGCCCCAACCCCTCAAGCTCCTCCGTACTAATAAGAGCAAACATAAGATCAGCAGTGGCAGGTAAACCGAAGGACTCACTTGTGTCAGTAAGATCGACATCACTACTACCA